>Ga0310822_100039_pt1 | contig 274663 bp, 232 predicted proteins | sample P4_ome_2_FD_201313 | JGI IMG/M metagenome (GOLD analysis project Ga0310822, IMG submission 201313) | Sorghum-adapted microbial communities from Joint BioEnergy Institute, Emeryville, California, United States - P4_Day56_Rep2 | ecosystem: Engineered > Bioreactor > SSF (Solid state fermentation)...
TCAAACGCCAGATGTATGGCCGGGCGGGCTTCGATCTGCTCCGTGCGCGCGTGCTTCACGCCGCGTGAGCCCCGGACCGACAGACGCGCACGGCCCCCGATCACCAAAAGTGCGGGAGAACCGATTTTCGACCGCCGTTGACAGGGCGCAACCACCCGAACCTCCGTCAGTCGCTTCTCGATACGCGCTTGATCGGACTTGGGGCGAGGATAGCGAGAACTGCGAACTCCATCGGCCGGAGACTCAACCATGCCCAGGTCAAGACATTGAAAGTTCCGGCTGCCCCAGGGTCTCTCGTTACGACAGGTTAGCCACTTGGATGGGAGGGGCCATCACAGCAAACGCTGCGGAGTTATCTAAGCCTGAGCCATTCAGCGGTCTTGCCGCTCTCGTAATCGGCATTTCCTTGATTCGAGACTGATATCCCTACGCACGAACGACTTCAGCCACGTACTTGTATCGCCCACATTTCAGAGACATCGCCGACGCGCAAACACACATGTATCCGATCTTCACCTCCAGATGTGATCTGGATACCCATCGTCCGAGATGTCCAGGACATTGGATACCAGCACTCCACGAGACCACGGCATCTGTTGTTTAGGGGCCGTTTCGGAGGATGCTCGAGTCAAGTCCGACTCTCCCTCCACGCGCTCCGCAACATCCAGATCACGAACGCGTAGATGAGGATCAGGGGCACCCAGTCGGCCCCGGACGGCGGGCCGGCGAGGACGGCGAGGGCCGTGACGCTGGCGACAAGGACCACGACCAGGCCCACGGTCACCCAGACGGGATAGGGCTTCCTGCCGGCTCGCTCGCGGTGACGGCCCACCGCAACGAAAGCGCCGACGGCCACCGCGAGGGCGATCAACCGGACGGGTGCGGCATGGCCGAAGAGCATGCCGCACGCGAAGAACGCCACGGCGGTAACGGCTCCGGCAACGAGCGGGTGCGCTTTCTTCAAGATCATCTCCGACTCCTTGCGTCGAGGCCCTTCGACGACCATCCGTTGGCCATGGGCGGAGCGACGCCGTCGCCCCCCGCGCGAACGTGCCATCGGAAGGCTCCATGGACGGCCGGCCACGAGGGGCCCTGGCACGTCGACTCTCTTACGATATAGATGCACGAGAGGCGGCAAACTTCGCATCCCGAATCCCCACGACTTGCTCCACAATTCCGCACCGCACCGCAGGCGCGGCTCCGGCGGGCGGAACCGCCGAGAGCGGCGCGCGCCGGCACCCCGAATCGAGGAGGCACCATGCACCCCACACCCGAGACCCTGAACACCTGGCGCGACCACGGCGAGCTCGCCGTCCTCGTGGCGGTCGCGGTCGAGACCGGGCTCTTCCGCGAGCTGCTCGCCGGACCCGCGGACCCACAAACCCTCGCCGGTCGGATGGGGTTCGCCCCCCGCGCCGTGCGCATCGTGCTCCCCGCCCTGGCCGAGCTCGGCGTGGTCGAGGAGCGCGACGGCGTCTTCTCCCTCACCGCGGACGGCCGCGCGCTCCTCGCCGACCGCGATTCGGGGCGCTACATGGGCGGCGGGTTCGCGCTCTGGCTGGAGACGCTGCGAGCGATGACCCGGCTCCCGGAGGCGCTCCGGACGGGGGAGCCGGTCGCGAAGCGGGAGAGGACGACGTCGCCCGAGGGGATCGCCCGCTTCATGGCCGGGATGGCCTCCCGTCCGCGGGAGCAGGTCGAGCCGGCGGTCGAGATCGCGCTGGCGCGCGCGCCTGCGGCGCCGCGCGTCCTCGACGTCGGCGGGGGGCCGGGGCTCTACGCCCGCGAGTTCCTGCGGCGGGGCGCGTCGCACGTCACCCTGTACGACCGGCCCGAGACGGTGGACCACGTGGCGGAGGCGTACGGGCTGAAGGGGGTCGAGGGGCTGGAGCTCGCGCGCGGCGACTTCCTCGTCGACCCGCTCCCCGAGGGGCCGTTCGACGTCGTGCTGATCAGCAACGTCCTGCACATGTACTCGCCGGACCAGAACCTGGAGCTGCTGCGGAAGGCGGGGGCGGTGCTGCGGCCGGGGGGCGTCGTCGCGATCGGCGAGATGGTGCGCGGCCGGAGTCCCCGGGCGGCGCGCTTCGCGATCATCATGCTCCTTCGCACCGATGCGGGGGACACCTACACCGAGGCCGAGTACCGGGAGTGGCTGGAACGGGCGGGGTTCGGGGAGGTGGAAGTCGACGACATCGACCCCGAGCGTCAAGTCATCACGGGGGTGAAGCGGTGAGCCCGGAGGTGCCTGCCCCGACCCCGCGGCCCCCGCCGTCGACCCGGCCGCGCCGGGGTCGGTGCGCCTCGCCTACCGCCCCGCCCGCCGCCCCCGCCGGTACGGCCGCTTCTCGTAGACCTGCACGATGCGCTGGCCGTCCCAGACGTAGGTCAGGTGCCGCGTCTCGCGGCAGCGGGTGATGAGGCGAGGCCGGAAGACCGCGGCGCACTCGCCGCCGGGGGCGCGCACGCTCTCGTAGGCGATCCCCGACGAGCCGCGGCCCCGGAGCTCCCGCGCCAGCGCCTGCGACGCGCGGTAGTCGTCCGGGTCGTAGACCGCCGGGAGCGACGTCCTCAGCCCTCGCAGGTCGTGAAGCTCGCCGGCCAGGTCCGCCTCGAGGAGCCGCATGTCCAGGTGCATCGGCGGCTCGGCGGTACGAGCGAGGAAGCGCTCCCGCCGCCAGATCGTCTCCGCGATCGCCGTGTCCCGCTCCCGCGCGGCGTAGTAGGCGCCGTACGTGCCATCGTTGAATCGGCCGCCTTCCGTCGAGAGGTGCGTGAAGGCCGCCATGACGTACCCCGCCCCCGGCCCCACCACCCGCTCCTCCGGTGGGACCAGGCTGATCGCCCCGATCTCGTCCCGGAGCCGGTCGTTCGTCAGCGACTCCAGCTCGATCAGCGCGTCCCAGTCCTCCGGCGGCGCGATCCGCTCGAAGAGGTCGATCGGCGGGTAACGGCTCGGGATGATCCGGAAACACGGTTTCCAGACCACCTCCCGCAGCGGGATCGCGACCATCGCCGGAACTGCGCCGGCAACATCGCTGGCGACGTCGCCCGCAGCACCTCCCGCAACGCCGTCGACGCCTCCACCGACGGCGCCACCCACGGCATCGCCCGCGCCGCCCCGCACCTCCGCGGCCGCCTCCCCGCCCGCCGCCCCCTCCCGCGTCACGCCCACCCGCCCCGCTCCGCGTCGAGGTACCGGCGCACTTCGTAGAGGTCTGCGACGTTTCCCGAGAGCATCCGGTCCAGCGCCGAGCGGCCGCCGAAGAGCGGCGCCGCGTTCGGCTTCCGCACCCATGCGTCCGCCGCCCGCGGGTCCGGGAGCAGGACCTGCAGCGCCTTGTAGATCCCCAGGATGTACGAGAGCCGCTCCAGCACGTCCCGTGGGAGCGATGCCGCCCCGTCCTTCTTCCACTTGAAGTACGTCGACCGGGCCGGGCTCCCGAGGAGCCGGATCTGCTCGTCGACGGTCAACCCCCACGCCTCGGCGATGCGGAAGAACGCCCGCAACCCCGCTCTCGCCATCTCCTCGCCCGTGACGTGCCGTCTCGCCGGCTGAGCGACGCCCATCGCACACCTCCAATTCTGGACTCCATGCACAGATTAGTCCAGGAATGGACTGGGGTCAAGAGAGACGTAGGGGATGGGATGGGGCCGGCACGGCCCTGATCGCGCGCGGACGCCGGGATTGGCGGTGTGCTCAACCGGGCACTGGGGTTGGCGGCCTTCTCGGCCGAGATCGGGAGTCGTCCGACGCCCGGGAAAACCCGAGCGTCGGCCATTATCGCGCGGAAAGCCCGTGAACCCTACGGCCGCCCCGCCAGGAACCAGGCGATCGTCTCCGGGAGCCCCTCGGCGAGGGGGCGGGGGGACCATCCGAGCTCGCGGGTCGCCTTGGCGTGGGAGTGCAGCCACCGGAGCCCCGCGCTGGTGTCGACGGTCTCGCGGGTGAGCGGGAATCGGATCCCGGTCAGCCGGGAGACGATGTCGAGGGCGGAGGCGGAGAGGCGGGCGAGGGGCGCGGGGAAGCGGAGCGCCGGCGCGCGGCGACCCGCGGCGGCGCAGACGCGCTGGGCGAAGTCGTTGACCGAGAGGTTCTCGCCCGAGAGGACGTAGACCTCGCCGTCGCGGCCGGCCTCGCCCGCGAGGATCAGGCCTTCGACGACGTCGTCGACGTGGACGTAGGAGTACCAGCCGGGACGGAGGAGGAGTCCCGGGACGCGGCCGGCGAGGAGGTCGGCGATGAAGTCGCCGTTGGGGCCGCGGTCGCCGGGGCCGTAGACGTTGGCCGGGCAGACGACGACGAGGGGGGTGCCCCGTGCCTGGGCCTCGCGGGCGAGGCGGTGGGCCTCGGCCTTGGTGCGGTGGTACAACGACGGGAACCACGCGCCGGGCGGGACCTCGGAGTTCTCGTCGCCGATCGCGCCCTCGGAGGCGGGGGCGAGGGCGGCGGTGGTCGAGACGTGGACTGCGCGCGGGGTGCCGGCGCGTTCGACGGCGGCGATGAAGGCCCGCGTCCCCTCGACGTTGGTCCTCCGCATGGCCATCGGGTCGACGTGGGGGCCGAGGGCGTAGGCGCCGGCGAGGTGGTAGGCCAGGTCGACGCCGTCGAGGGCGGCGGCGATCGTGCCGACGTCGGTCAGCTCGCCGCGGACGATCTCGGCGCCTACGCGTTCGAGGTCGGTGGTGTCGGAGCTCGCGCGGACGAGGCAGCGAACGCGGTCGCCGCGGGCGGCGAGGCGTCGGGCGAGGCGGGAACCGATGAAACCGGTCGCGCCGGTCAGGAAGATGGTTCTCGGCATCGAGCGCATTCCGGGGATCGGGCCGGGCGCCTCGGCGACGCGCGTCGGGGCGCCCGGCCTCGTCGTCAGCACTTGGTGAAGCGGCAGAGCTTCTTCTTGAGCTCCTCCTGGAGCCGGGCCTTCGCGGTGTCGGCGATCGCGGGGGCCGTGAGCGAGTCGGTGCCCGGGAGGAGCTTGCTCGCGGCCTTCCGGGCGGCATCGTCGACGAGTTCGCGGGCCTTGGCCTCGGCCGCCTCCTTGGCCTCGGCGACCGCGTTGGAGGCGGCGGCCGAGAAGTCGATCGAGACGTCGGGGCCCGTGGCCGGGCCGGTGATCCGGACGCCGACGGGGATGCGGCCGTCGGGCCCGGAGGCGGCGGCGGTGATGCGGTTCGCGAGCTCGCCACGGATCCGCGAGGCGAGCTCCCCGGAGAGCTCGACGGTGGCGCCGAGGTCGAGGGCGCCGGAGAAGTCGACCGACCCGGCGGTCCGCGCCCGGAGCTGACTCGACTCGAGGACGGACTCGCGGAGCGTGATCCGCGTCCCCGTGATGGCGAACTGCCCGGTCCAGTCGTTGAAGGTCAGGGTGTCGAACTGGGCGAGGCCGAGCTTCTCGCCGAGCCCGCGGAGCGCCGGCCAGTTGATCAGCCGCCCGCCGCCGACCTCGATCGTCCCGTCGGCCGAGACGCTCTCGCGGACGGGGAGCAGGTGCCGGTCGAGGACGATGCGTGCCGTGCCCGCGAGGAGGAGCGAGCCGGTGAGGTGGTCGCGGAACGGCGTGAAGGTGTCGAAGAACGGCCCCGCGCCGACGTCCCGGACCTGGAACGAGAGGACGGTCGGGTACTGCGGCGCCGCGGTCGAGTCGCCGCGGGCGGTCGGCATCCCGACCTGGCCGACGACCTGGATCCCGCCGCCCATCATCTTGAAGCTCCCGCCGGTCAGCTCGATGCGGTCGCCGGTGCCGGCGAGGGCGACGTCGACGTCCTGGAGCTCGAGGCCGTTGCGGCGCAGGACCCCGGCGCGGAAGCGCCCGTCGATCTGGGCGGGGGGGAGCGGCGGGAGGCCGAGCCCGAGCTCGTCGGCGACCTCTTCGACCGGCCGACCGCCCACGGGGCGGTTGGCCATGCGCGCGAAGAGGAGCTGGCTGTACTTGAGGGAGTCCTGCGGCTCGCCGAGGATCGCGTCGCCGTCGAGGAGCCTGGAGCGCGCATCGAAGGCGAGGCGCGGCGTGGCGCTGGAGTCGCGGAGCGCGAGGGCGAGCCAGTCGCGGGCGTCGAGGTCGACGGTCAGGTCGCTCTCGCCCATGCGGACGGCGATCCCCTGGCCGCGGAGCCGGCGCCCCTCGAAGGCGAGGGTGGCGGACTCGACGACCGCGGTCTCCTGGAGCGCCGCGGTGCGGACCCTGACCCCGTCGAGCCGGACGACGCCGTCGACCTCGCCCCGGGCCGGCTCGAGCGCCGGTCCGCGGACGGCGAGGTCGAGCCCGACGCGGCCCGCGGCCTCGATCGAGTCGGGGACCAAGCCGAGTGCGGCCGCGCGGCCGAGGTCGAGCGTCGCGTTGAGCTTCGCGTCGGCGACGGGGGCCGCGAGGTCGCGCACCTTGAAGGCGAGCTCCATCGGCTCGCCGAGGAGCCGGCCGCGGAGCCCCGGCGTGGTGACGGAATCGAGGGAGAAGGCGACGTCGCCGCCGAGATCGGTGACGACCGCCCCCTGCCCGGCGCCGAGGGCGACGCCGTCGAGCCCGAGCAGCCCGTCGACGGCCGGGAGCTCGCCGCCCCCGAGCCGTCCATCCATCGCGACGCGGAGCCGCACCCGTCCATCGGCGTCGGGGAGCGCCTCGCCGCCGAGCTTGGCGACGACGGCGGCGGGGAGCGATCGGAGGAGCGGCCCGATCTCGACCGGCCCCGCCGCGAGCTGGAGCGAGAGGCTGCGGTTCTCGGGCGACGAGAGGCCGCGCACCGTGCCGGCTCCCTCGAGCGCGAGCTCCTGGAGCGTGACCGCGAGGCGCCCGAGGGTCAGGCTGTCGGCGGCGATGTCGAAGACCGCGTTGTGGTCGACCGTGAGACGCAGGTTCTCGACCGGCACGGCGAGGGTCTTGGGGAGCACGGCCGAGAGCCCGGCGACCTCGATGCGGCCCTCCAGCTCGATCTGCCGCAGCGCCCCGGCGCTGACCTCGCCCGCGAGCCGCAGGCGCTGGTTCACGCCGTCGAGCCGCAGCGCGGTCCCGTCGCGCTCGTCGCGGAAGGCGAACCGGCCGTCGCGGATCTCGAAGCGGCGGATCAGGAACGCCGCATCGCCGGCGACCCCGCCCCCGCCGCCCTCCCCCTTCCCCTCGGGGAGCGGCAGATCCGCGAGCCCCGCCGGGTCGATCTCGACGAGGAGCCGCGGATTGTCCAGCACGATCGCGTCGACCACGACCTTCCGGGCCAGGAGCGGGAGGATGCGGGGGCGCAGCAGCACCCGGCGCACCGTCGCGATCGGCCGGTCCTTCGTGTGGCGGCCCTCGATCGCGACCTCCTCGAGGACGACCGCCGGCCGGGGGAACAGGGCGAGCGAGATGCCGCCGACCCGGACCTCGCGATCCAGCGCCACCGTCGCCCGCTCCGCCGCCAGCGCGCCCACCTTATCGGCGGGGACGAGGAGCACCGCGCCGACCACGACGGCGATCAGCACGACCGGGATCGAGAGGAGGACGAGAAGGAGCCGTTTCCGATGCATCATGGCGACCAGGGGTGAGGGACGACCTTCGGACTTCGTGGGCCGAGGGGGTTATAACCAGGACGGGCCTGCAGGGTCCGCCGTCACCTCCGGTGGGTCGGGGGCCGCCGTCCGGACGGCCCCCATCGCGATCTGGATCCCGCCTCTACGCCGCGCGCTCCCCGCCGCCGGTCGCCACCCCGACCACCATCCACCCGATCGCGACCGGCCGACCGCCGCGCACCGCATCCTCGCGCGCGATCACCACGTCCAGCTCCCGGGTCCGTTCGAGCCTCGCCTGCGTCGGATGGCCGCCCGTGATCGCGTAGTCCAGGATCTTCGCCAGCCGCTCGGAGCCGTCCGGCGCGCGCAGCCGCAGGTACCGACCGGGCCGCAGCTCCTTCAGGTTCGGCGCCCCGTCGAGGAGCCGGAGCCGCAGCAGGTAGCCGCGCAGAGGGACTTCGACGGCGTCGGAGACGCGGAAGCGGAACGCCTCACCCGAGTTCCGCCCGGGGTTGCCCTGATGTCCAGCCATATCCATTCGACCCGCAGTTCCGTGATCCTCTTTTCCCGCCGCCGGGGTCCCGGCGACCGGGGGGACGCTACAACGCCGCGCGCCCTCCGTCAATCGCCCGGAGCGCAACCCCTTCGCCACGGCTCGGTCACGGTCCCGCAAACGCCTTTGGGGGCAATACTTGCGTATTGACTTCCGTCGGCGCCCGCGCTACTATTTCACTCGCAAGACAGGGCGGCGCCCGGCGCGGGGCGGTCGCCTGGGGTACGCGGGATTCGCCTGGACTCATCAAACGGGACCTGCGGAAGCCTTCGCGGTCCCTCTTCTTGTATGCGCCAGCCGCGGGCGCTTCCATCGCGGCATTGTCGGTGAGAGGGTACGGCACATCGCTCCGCACCCCCCACAGTCACAACCCCTTTTCACACCAGGAGTACGGCGATGGCTCGTACCACAGGGACCGTCAAGTGGTTCTCCCAGGAGAAGGGCTACGGCTTTCTCCAGCAGCCGGGCGGACCCGACGTCTTCGTCCACCACAGCGCGATCGAGGGGACCGGCTTCAAGGTCCTCTACGAGGGCGAGGAGGTGGAGTTCGACATCCTGCAGGCCGACAAGGGTCTGAAGGCGCAGAACGTCGTGCGCCTGAACCCGCCGGCCGAGCCGCCCCGTCGGGGCGGCGCCGGTCCGCGCCGTGAGGGTCACGGCCGGCCGACGGCGGGCCGGTACGGCGCCGGCCGCTACGACGACGACTTCTAGTCGATCGTCGGCCCCGGCCACAGGGCGCCCGCGGGGGATCTCCCCCGCGGGCGCTTTGCTATGGGTCGATCGGAACGCTCCTTGCGACCGCGGGCACGCGTGGGGCTCGCGGAGGACGCGGGTTCGTTGTCACCTCGCAGGGAGTGCGTTATGGCGGTTCACGCTGAACACATACATCCGGAGCCGGGCGAGGAGATCGAGTTCATCGGCTTTCGTCTGAGCTGGGGGGCGATCTTCGCCGGGCTGGTCGTGGCGGTCGTCGTCCAGGTGCTCCTGTCGCTCTTGGGCCTCGCGATCGGGTTCGGCGCGCTGGACTTCCGGACGGGGCAGCCCTTCCAGAACATTGGGATCGGCGCCGGGATCTGGGCGGTCGCGACGGCGCTGATCTCGCTCTTCGTCGGCGGGCTCGCCGCGGGCCACTTCGCCGGCGTGGTCAGCCGGTTCGACGGGGTCCTGCACGGGATCCTGGTCTGGGGGCTCTCGGTGATCGTGGCGCTCTGGGCGCTCTCGTCGGGGATCAGCACGCTGGTCGGCGGGATGTTCGGCGTGGCGGGGCAGGCGCTGACGAGTGCGATCGGCGGCGCGACGCGGCTCGGCGCGGCGGCGGTCACGCAGGTCGACCAGCTCCCGTTGGGTCAGCCGGGCCAGACGGGGACGGACCGGGTCGTGGCGATCCTCGAGCAGCAGGGGCTGAGCGAGGAGCAGGCGCGCTCGGCGGCGAACCAGATCCAGCAGACGACGCAGGGGATCCAGCTCCAGGCGGAGCAGATCCAGCGTCAGGCGCCGCAGGTGGCGACGCAGGTGGCGGGGACGCTCTCGGCCGCCGTCTGGTGGATCCTCCTCGCCGCGATCCTGTCGCTGGCCGCGGCGGCGGGCGGCGCGGCGATCACGGCGGAGGAGTAGCCCCCGGGCGGATCCCCGGGGCGCCGCCGCGGCGTGCCGGAGTACGGCGCGCGGGCGGCGCCGCGGGGTCCGGGCCGCCGCGGCCTGGACCCGGGGGCGTTCGGCTCAGAAGATCGGTCCCAGGTTCAGGTCGAGGCGCCAGTCCCCGCGCGTGTTGCCGCCGACCGCGACGGAGATCGGGCCGAACGCCGTCGACCAGATCACGCCGAGCTCCGCGCCGACGAGCCAGGCGTCGGAGCCGGTCGGCACCTCAACACCATCGGCCACGCCGCCGGCGCGAAGGCGGAACCGTGCGAGCGCCTCGAGGGGGATCGCGAAGGCGACGTCGCCCCCCGCGACGGCCCGGGTCCGGCCGCGCAGCCGGCCGCGGCGGAGCCCCGGCATGAGCCCGTCGTCGCCGAGGGCGGGGAGCTCGTCGAGGGTCGGGTCCCCGCCGACGAGGGTGAGGTCGGCGACGGCGGCGAGCCAGGCCCCGCCGACGACGGCGTCGACCGATCCGACCGCGCGGGCGCGGCGGTGCTCGAACGCGCCGAAGCTCGCCTCCGCCTCGACCCTTGGCGCCGCGCCGACGACGCGGGCGAGGGACTCGGTCTCGCCGAAGCGGAGCATCGGCCCCCACGCCCACCCCTCCTCGCCCCCTTCGACGTCGACGCGAGCCACCCGGAGCGTCGCGGCCGCCGCCCGGTCGGGCGAGAGCCGGAGCGCCTCCGCGCCGATCCACCCGCCGAGCCGCGCGACGTGGAGCTCCTCGTCGAGGAGCTCGTCGTCGCGGAAGAGGCGGACGTCGCGCTCGCGGGCGAAGGCGCCCGCGCTCCAGGCGGGCCCGCGGAGCGGGACGAGGCGGGTCGAGAGCGCGGCCCAGCGGTCGAGCGCGTCGCCCGAGGCCTCGAAGCGGAGCTCGGCGGGGCGGCCGGCAGCCGCGATGCGGCCGCGAAGCGCGCCCCAGCCCCGGAACCCGCGGTCGTTGTCGTACCCCACGGCTCCGCCGAGGGCGACGCGGGGCTCGGCCTCGAGGCGGACGCGAAGCGCGGGCGCGCCGCCGCCGGTGTCGGGCTCGACCGCGGGCCAGACGCCGGTGAAGAGCCCCGTCGCGTAGAGCCGGTCGACCGCCGCCAGGACCGCGGCCGCGTCGAACGGCCGGCCGACGACGTCGCGGAACGCGTCGCGGGCGAGGCGCTCGAGCGCCGGCTCGGCCGACTCGATCCGGAGCTCGCCGAGCGACGCGGGGGCCGGCGGCAGCGTCCTCGCCCGCGGCGGCGACGCCCCGGCCGGGCCGAGCGTCTCGAGCGTCGCCACGAGCCCCTTCTCGAGGAGGGGCCGCGGGTCGCGCGGGAAGAGCGCCTCCGAGAACCCCGGCGTGATCGCCGGCAGGATCAGGGTGTCCGGCTCCGAGCCCGGCGGGAGCGCGTTGAGGAGGATCAGCCGCAGCCCGCGGATGGCGGTCGCGATCGGGTCGACGTCCTCGAGGGCCGGCGGCCGGATCACGTCGACGGCGATCACGCTCTCGGCGCCGAGCTCGCGCGCGACCGTAACAGGCAGGTAGTTACGCACGCCCCCGTCGACGAGGAGCCGCCCCTCCCACGCCACGGGCGCGAAGACGCCCGGCACGGCCATGCTCGCCCGGACCGCGCGCGCCAGGTCGCCCTCCGCGGGGGCGACGAGGCCGCCGGTCGCGAGGTCGGCGGCGACGGCGCGGAACCGCCGCGGCAGCCGGTCGAAGTCGCCGCGGGTCCGCGCCTGCGCCTCGAAGAGGAGCTGCGTCAGCCGGCGGTTGATCCGCGCGTCGGGGATCAGCCCCCACCCCCGGTCGGCGCCCTCGAGAGCGACGCGCAGCACCGGGTACCGCGCGTCGCGGTCCGGCCCGACGAAGAGAGGGATCGGCGTGAAGAGCTCGGGCCAGTTCTCGTCGACGACGATCCGCCAGATCTCGGTCGGTTCGTATCCCGCGCTGTAGAGCGCGCCGATGATCGCGCCCATGCTCGCCCCCGCGACGATGTCGGGGTCGCGCCCGAGGCGCTCGAGCCCGACGACGACGCCGCCGTGCGCGAGCCCGCGGGCGCCGCCCCCCCCGAGCACCAGCCCCTCCTGGGCGCGGAGCGGGGTAGTGGCGAGGAGCCCCGTCAGGAGGGCGACGACCGCGCGAGCGGTCCACTGCGGGGAGCCGGGGGTGGACACGCGTTCGCGCCCGTGTACCTTACCGTGGACGATCCCCGATACCTGGCGAAGGAGCCGGTCCCTGCCGGGTCCGGCGAGGCGTGAGAGGAGAGACAATGGCTGAGATATCGTGTGTCCGGTGCGGCCAGGTCGCGCCGCAGCTCGAGCGGCCGCCGCTCCGGAACGAGCTCGGCGAGCGGGTGTACCGGTCCATCTGCCAGCGCTGCTGGGATCAGTGGCTCCGGCAGCAGACCGCGTTGATCAACCACTACGGCCTGGACGTCCGCGAGAAGCCCGCCCGCGAGATGCTGATGGCCAACATGGAGGCGTTCCTCTTCCGGACCGGTCGGCCCGACGAGATCGACACCTCGCAGCAGGGCAAGATCAGCTGGTAGCGTCGCCCGCGGCCGCGTGCGGGCCGGCAATCTAGCGGCCCGCCGGCCCGGCGGCAAACGCCGTGCCCGGTCGGCGGGCGTGCCGGCGCTCCGGCTGCGGGGCCCGCCCCCGGTGGTGCGACCCCGCGAACCCCTCAGGCGAGCGGCGGCCGGCGGGTGTGCCAGTCGGTCGCGCGCTGGTACGCCGCGGCGATCGCGAGGAGCCGGTTCTCCGAGAACGCCCGGCCGGTCAGGGTGAGGGAGGTCGGGAGGCCGTTCTCGCCGAAGCCGTTCGGGACGGCGATCGCCGGGAGCCCCGCGAGGTTCGCGGCGGCGCCGATCGCCGGCGCCCCGCCGCCGAGCCCCGGGTAGGCGAGGTGGAACGGGCGGTCGATCGGGTAGGCCACCGTCGCCCGGGTCGGCGAGACGATGGCGTCGAACCCGGCGAGGAGAGCATCGAGGTCCCGCCGCAACGGCCCCCTCAACCGCAGCGCCTTCAGGTAGTCCCGCGCCAGGATGACGATCCCGCTGTACCCGCCGGTCCGGCTCCCGGGCGCCGCGAGCTCCCGGACCCTCCCGCTCTCGATCAGCTCCTCGAACGCGCTCGCCGCCTCGGCATCGATGATCGTCCCGGCGATCGCGTTGTACGGGTAGTCGGGCAGCTCGACCCCCTCGACGACGGTCGCGAAGGAGCGGAGCACATCGACCGCGGCCTCGAAGTTCGCGGCGACCTCGGGCTGCGTCCCCCGGGTCGCGTCCTTGAGCACGCCGATCCGCCACCCGCCCGTGCGCTCGCGGTCGGGCGCGTAGTCGAACGGCCGGGCGACGGCGCTCGGGTCGAGGGGGTCGGGCCCCGCGATCGCGGCGAGGACAATCCCGCAGTCGTCGGCGGTGCGGCCGATCGGGCCGATCTTGTCCATGCTCCAGGAGAGCGCCATGGCGCCGTGGCGGCTGACCCGGCCGTAGCTCGGCCGGAGCCCGGTCACGCCGCAGAACGCGGCCGGCGTCACGATCGAGCCCCAGGTCTCGGAGCCGATGGCGAAGGGGACGAGCCCCGCGGCGACCGCCGCCGCCGACCCGCTCGACGACCCGCCGCTCCAGAAGTCGCGGTTCCACGGCGTGCGGCAGGGGCCGGTGAGCGACGCGTCGGCCTGGTCGTAGCCGAGCCCGCCGGCAATTTCGATCATCGCCAGCTTGGCGACGAGGATCGCGCCGGCCTCGCGGAGGCGCCGGACGACCGTCGCGTCGTAGTCGAAGACCTGGTCGCGGTAGGGGGCGGCGCCCCAGGTCGTGGGGACGCCCCGCGTCGCCAACAGGTCCTTGGCGCCCCAGGGGATCCCGTGGAGCAGGCCACGGTCGCGCCCCGCCCGGAGCTCCGCCTCGGCCCTCGCCGCCTCGGCCAGCGCCGAATCGCGCAGGACCGTCACGACCGCGCCGAGCTCCGGCCCGATCGTCTCCAGCCGTGCGAGGTACGCCTCGGTGAGCTCGACGGGGGAGAACCGCCCCGCGCGGAGCCCGGCCGCGAGCTCCCGGATCGGGGCGTAGAGCACGGCGTCGTCGATCACGTCAACCGTCCCGCAGGCAGGCAGGGAAGTCCGGCGCCACCCCGTTGTCGAGCCGGACCCTGTGCATTCGCTCCGCGGCCCGGAGTTCCCCCTCGATCCCCAGCCGGACCGCCTCCAGCTCCTCGAGGGTGAGGTGGGCGCCGTAGCGCGCCCGGACGAGTTGCAAGAGGATCTCGGTTTCGGGGAGGTGGGAGGGGTCCGGGACCGCTGCGGGGGACGGGGCTTCGGCGGGGGCGGGGCGGGGCGGCGGGGCCGCGATCGTCGCGCATGCGGGGAGGAGGGGGGCGGCCGCGAGCCCGGCGATCGTCCGTGCGAACTCGCGGCGGGTCGGGCCTCGCGCGTCGCGGGGCGCTCCACCGATGGCCATGGTCGACTCCTGGTCGGGAGGTTGGGCGCGCCGGCGCGTCGGGCGCCGCCGCACGGCCGCGGTGCACAGCATGCGAATCCGGCCGCCGGGCGTCAAGCGGGTCGCTGGAAGGGCCCGGCGGATGGCGCACCGGCGGGGCGCGACGCGCCGATGGCGACGACGACGCCCCGCGAAGTGTCCGCCTCCGGCACCGGCCGTCCCGCAAACGGGCGCCGCACTGGCTGCGGACGGAGCGGGTCGCACGTCGTATATCCTGTAATCGCAAGGACTTATCCCGACCACCCCGACCGGCACACCCCTTTCCTCATCCCGCGGCCGGACCGCCCCCGGAACGGCCCCGTGCGGCGCGGACCGGGCGCACCACCGGACCGCCGCCCGGCGACCCGTCGCCGGACCGCGCACCCGGCGGTCCGAGGACCGACCGAACCGAATCGACCCCGTGGAGTCACGACCGATGCATCGAGGAATCGAACCGCGGATCCCCATCCGCCGCGCCGCGTTCCCCAGGACGGCCGCGCTGCTGCTCGCTGCGGCGGCGATGCCGATGGGAGCGGCCTTTGCCCAGGAGGCGCCGGCTCGGGAGGCGCCGGCGACGCTCACGCTGGAGGAGGCGATCGCGCTGGCGCGGCGGTCGAACCCGAACTTCCTGGCGCAGGCGAACGACGAGTCGGCGGCCGACTGGCAGGTGAGGCAGGCGTGGGGCGCGCTCCTCCCGAGCGCGACCGCGTCGATGGGGTTCGACTACCAGGCGGCGGGTGTGGCGCGGCTCGGGATCCTGACCGGGTCGGACCTCGGGCTGGGGCAGACGCCGGCCTACTACTCCTCGGGCTACACCCTGGGTCTCGGCTACGAGATCGGCGCGGCGTCGCTCTTCCGGGTGGGCGAGGCGCGGGCGGCGCGGCGGTCGGCGGAGGCGAGGACCGAGGCGGCGGCGTTCGCGCTCCGGGCCGAGGTGACGCGGCAGTACCTCGCGGCCCGCAGGGCGCGGGACGGGATCGAGCTGGCCCGGCGGGAGCTGAAGAGCGCGGCCGAGAACCTGGCGCTGGCGGAGGCGAGGGTCCGGGTCGGCGCGGCGCCGCCGCTGGAGGCCAAGCAGGCGGAGGTCGAGCACGGCCGCGCGGAGGTCGCGCTGCTCCAGGCCGAGAGCGACGCCGAAGCGGAAGTCTTCCGGCTGATGGAGCTCCTCGGCGTCGAGCTGGACCGCGAGATCGAGCTCACCAGCGAGTTCGAGATCTTCGAGCCACGGTGGACGCTCGAGGAGCTGACCGCTATGGCGGCGACGTCGCACCCCGGGCTCCGGGCGATGCGCGCCGCCGAGGAGGCGAGCCGGGCGGCGGTGCGCGGCGCGAAGAGCGCGTACCTGCCGACGATCCGGGTATCCGCCGGGTGGTCGGGCTTCACGCGCAAGGCCGGCGACCCCGACTACCTGCTCGCCCAGGCGCGGCGGAGCGCGCAGTCGAGCATCGAGTCGTGCGAGCTGATGAACCGGATCTCGGCGGGGCTCTCCTCGCCCCTCCCCGACCGCCCCGCCGACTGCGCCGCCCTCGCGCTGACCCCGGCGGACGAGGCGGCGATCCTCGCCGGGAACGACGTCTTCCCCTTCGACTTCACGCGCCAGCCCTTTACCGCCGGGATCTCGGTCTCGCTCCCGGTCTTCCAGGGCTTCGCGCGACGCCTCCGCGTCGAGACCGCGCAGGTCGCCGCCGACGACGCCCGCCACGCCCGCCGCGCCGAGGAGCTCCGTCGCAGGACCGAGGTCGCGACCGCGCTCCGCGCGCTCCAGACCGCCTACCGCACCGTCGGCCTCGAGCAACGCAACGCCGCGGCCGCCGAGGAACAGTGGCGCCTCGCCCGCGAACGCTACCGCGTCGGCGCCGGCAGCTTCCTCGAGCTGACCCAGGCCGAGGCGCAGTGGACCCGCGCCAACCGCGACGCCCTGGCGGCCGTCTACGCCTTCCACGAGGCGCTCGCCGCGCTCGAGTCGGCGGTCGGCCAGCCGCTCCGGCCGGGGTCCGGCGGCTCCTGAGCCCCCGTGTCCGGTCGTGGGATCGTCGATCCCGCAACCGGTCACGGCCGCCCCGCGCCAGGACGGCGATGAATTACCGTATCGTGTAGCCAGACAACGAGATAGCGATTACCTTGCAGGTGGCACGGTCCTTACCCTGCCACCCCACGCCGCAACACCGCGGCTCCCGAACAACGAACGATCGAGCGATGGACATCCCACGCCAGAAGAAGCCCAACCGACGCCGCCTCGTACTCATTTTCGCGGGGGTCGCGCTGGTGGTCGCGACGACCGTCGCCCTCGCGCGGCTCGAGCCCGCCGCCCCCACCGTCGACCGGGCCACGATCTGGACCGACACGGTGCGCCAGGGCCCGATGGTCCGACAGGTCCGGGGGAACGGCAACCTGGTCCCCGAGCAGATCCGTTACATCACGACGCTGACGCCGGGCCGGGTCGAGCGGGTCCTCGCCCGCCCGGGCACCGTCGTCGAACCGGGGACCGTGCTCCTCGAGCTGAGCAACCCGGACGTGCACATCCAGGCGCTCCAGGCGGAGCAGCAGCTCACGGCCGCCGAGGCACAGCTCGTCAACCTCCGCACGTCGCTGGAGGACCAGCGGCTGACGCAGGAAGCCGCCGTCGCCGCGGCGAGGAGCGAGTACGAGGAGGCGCTGCGGCAGATCAAGGCGAACGAGGAGCTCGCCCGCGAGGGGCTCATCGCCGCGATGGAGCTGAGCCGGGCGCGGGACCGGGCGGCCGAGCTCGAGATCCGGCTCAACGTCGAACAGAAGCGGCTCGAACTCCTGACCGCGTCGATCGAAGACCAGCTCGCGGTCCAGCGCGAGCAGGTCCAGCGGCTCCGCGCGATCGCCGAGTTCCAGCGCAGCCAGGTCGAGTCGATGACCGTCCGCGCCGGCGCCGACGGCGTCCTCCAGGAGCTCAGCCTCGAGGTCGGCCAGTGGGTCGTCCCGGGGGAGAACCTCGCGGTCGTCGCCCAGCCGGGGCGCCTCAAGGCGGTGCTCCGCATCCCCGAGACGCAGGCGAAGGACGTGGTCCTGCACCAGCCCGCCACGATCGACACCCGCAACGGCGTCGTCCCGGGGAAGGTCATGCGGATCGATCCCGCGGTGCAGAACGGGACGGTCGCCGTCGAGGTCGCCCTCGAGGGGCCGCTCCCCCCCGGCGCGCGGCCGGACCTCAGCATCGACGGCACGATCGAGGTCGAGCGCCTCGACGACGTCCTCTTCGTCGGCCGCCCGGCATACGGCCAGGCCGAGAGCACGATCGGGCTCTTCAAGCTCGAACCGGGCGGGAAGAGCGCCGCCCGCGTCACCGTCCGCCTCGGCCGCAGCTCGGTCAGCACGATCGAGGTCGTCGACGGGCTCCAACCCGGCGACGTCGTGATCCTGTCGGATATGTCGCAGTGGGACTCGTACGACCGGGTGCGGCTACGGTGACAGGGTGTGCGGGGTAGCGGAAGGGAAGGGCGGGAGGCGGCGATGCGGAATGGACCGGTGAAGCAACCACGGCCCTCGGAGAAGGAGAGCACGATGCAGACGGCGACGGAACCGCTGATCAAGCTGGAAGGGGTGAAGAAGGTCTTCCTGACGGACGAGGTCGAGACGCACGCGCTCTCGGGGATCCACCTCGAGATCCGGGCGGGGGAGTACGTGGCGATCGCCGGGCCGTCGGGGTGCGGCAAGACGACGCTCCTCTCGATCCTCGGGCTCCTCGACTCGCCGACGGAGGGGACGTACCACCTGAACGGGAAGCCGGTTTCGGGGCTGAGCGCCTCGGAGCGGGCGAGGATCCGGAACCGGGAGATCGGCTTCATCTTCCAGGCGTTCAACCTGATCGGCGACCTGACGGTCTACGAGAACGTCGAGCTGCCGTTGACGTACCGGGGGATGCCGGCCTCGGAGCGGAAGAAGCGGGTCGAGGCGGCGCTCGAGCGGGTCGGGATGTCGCACCGGACGCGGCACTACCCGTCGCAGCTCTCCGGGGGTCAGCAGCAGCGCGTGGCGGTGGCGCGCGCGATCGTCGGCGACCCGCTGATCCTGCTGGCGGACGAGCCGACGGGGAACCTCGACTCGCGCAACGGCGAGGCGGTCATGGAGCTGCTGCGGGAGCTGCACCGCGGCGGCGCGACGATCTGCATGGTCACGCACGACCCGCGCTACGCGCGCCACGCGGAGCGGACGATCCACCTCTTCGACGGTCAGGTGATTCGCGACGAGGCGGCGGGCGCGGCGATCGAGGAGCTGGAGGAGAGCGGGTTCCACGTGGGCGGCGAGGGCGCGAGGGTCCCGCACGGGGGGTGAACCGCCCCCCGCCCCGCGCCGACATGACCCGGCTCGCCCACCCATAGGGTCGTAACACGACGACGTCCGAAGAATTCCGAAGTGAAGTCGCTCGTATGCCCCCTCCACGGCAAGGAGGATTCATGAGCATGCTGTTTCAGGACCTCCGGCAGAGTCTCCGCGCGCTGATCCGCGCACCCGGCTACACGCTCATCGCCGTCGCGACCCTCGCCCTCGGGATCGGCGCGACGACGGCGATCTACACTGTGCTCGAGAAGGTCGCGCTCGACCCGCTGCCGTATCCCGAGGCCGATCGCCTCGTCCGGCTGGCGAACCTGGTCCCGGGCGTCGGCGAAGGCGCGAGGTGGGACCTCTCCATGGCGCAGTACTTCTTCTACGGCGAGCACGCCGGCGCGATCGAGGCGATCGGCGCCTACAGGATGGGCGGCGCGAACCTCGACGGCCCGGACGGCGCGGTGCGCGGCCTCGCAGCGGAGGTCAGCGCCGGCACGCTGCGGCTCCTGGGGGCGAGGGCGATCCTCGGGCGCCTGATCGAGGAGGCCGACGACGAACCGGGCGGGCCCGACGTCGCCGTCATCTCCCATGGTTACTGGCAGAGCCGATTCGGCGGCGACCCGAACGTGATCGGGAAGACGGTGCGGCTCAACGAGCAGCCGCACGAGGTGATCGGCGTCATGGCGCCGGGCGTCGAGCTCCCCGGCGCGGCGGGGCTCCCTTCGGGGATCCGCGCGGACGTCTGGGTGCCGATGAAGCTGAACCCGGCAGGGCCGTTCTACAACAACCACGTCATCCCGATGATGGCGCGGCTCGCACCGGGCGCCACCGTCGAACAGGCGCAGGCGGAGCTCGACCGGCTGAGGGCGAGGCTCCCCGAGACGTTCCCGAAGGCCTACAGCCAGGCCTTCTTCGACCGCTTCGGCTTCCGCACGGTGGTCCAGCCGCTCAAGGCCTACGTCGTGGGCGATCTGGCGAAGAACCTCTGGATCCTCTTCGGCGCCGTCGGGCTCGTGCTGCTGATCGCCGCGGCGAACGTGGCGAACCTCTTCCTCGTCAGGACCGAAGGGCGACGGCGCGAACTCACGATCCGCGCGGCGCTCGGCGCGAGCCGCCTGGCGATCGCGAGGCACTACCTGGCCGAGAGCCTGCTCCTCGCCCTGACCGGCGGCGCGCTCGCGCTCCTCCTCGGCTTCGGCGGCGTGCGCTGGCTCACCTCCATCGCGCCCGACACGCTCCCGCGGCTCGACGCGATACGCATCGACGGCAGCGTGCTCCTCTTCGCGCTGGGGATCTCGATCGTCGTCGCCTGCGCCCTCGCCGCGACCGCGGCGCTGCGGCACGGCGATGTCCGGGGCACCGCCACCCTCGCCGAAGGCGGCCGCACGACGACGGTCGGGAGGGAACGGCAGCACGTGCGCTCGACCCTCGTCGCCTCCCAGGTCGCGCTCGCCCTCGTCCTCGTCGTCGGTGCGGGGCTCCTCCTCGAGAGCTTCCGCCGGCTCCGCGCCGTGGATCCGGGATTCGACCCCGAAGGCGCGCTCAAGGTCGAGCTCTTCGTGCCGAACGTGCGCTACCCCGACAGTTATGCGAAGTGGCAGTTCTTCGCGCAGCTCCTCGAGCGCGTCCGCACGCTCCCGGGCGTGACCGCCGCCGGGATCTCGACCCACGTCCCGTTGACCGGGGGGTACGGCTGCACCGCCCAGACGTTCGAGGACCGGGCCGTCCACGACCGCCTGGGAGAGATCGGGTGGACCACCTGCGCCGACCAGGTCCACGCATCCCCGGGCGCCCTGGAAGCGCTCGGCATCCCGCTGCGCCGCGGCCGGTTCCTCACCGAAGCCGACCACGCCAACCCCTCGGCCGCCGCCGTCGTCGTGAGCGAGGCGTTCGCCGAGCGCTTCTGGCCGGGGGAAGACCCGATCGGCAAGCGGATCGCGCCGAGCGACAGCCCGTACAGGCCGTACTTCGAGGTCGTCGGCGTCGTCGGCGACGTCTACGCCAACTCGGTCACCGACGAGCCGGCGATCGCGGTCTACTACCCGATGGTCCCGCCGCCGGAGACACCGGGGTTCTGGTACGGCGGCGTGAGCCTCGTGGTGCGCACGGCGACGTCGAGCCCGATCGCGCTCCTCCCGGCGATCCGCCGGGCGGTCGAGGAGCTCGACCCCGGCATCCCGATCGCGAACGCCGAGGAGCTGGAAACGATCGTGGCCCGCTCGATGAGCCGACTCTCCTTCACCCTCGCGCTCATCGCGCTGGCCGCCGGGATCGCCCTCGCCCTCGCGGCGATCGGGCTCTACGGCGTGATCTCCTACATCGTGACTCGTCGGACGGGCGAGATCGGCGTGCGGATCGCGCTCGGCGCGCAGCCGCGCCAGGTCGAGCGGCTCGTCGTCGGCGACGCGCTCCGCCTCGTCGCGATCGGCCTCGCCGTCGGGGTCGCGGGCGCGCTCGTCGTGACGCGGCTGCTGCGCGGCTTCCTCTACGGCGTCGAGCCGACGCACCCCCTCGCGTACCTCGCGGCGGCCACGCTCCTCGCCGCCGTCGCCACCGCCGCGAGCTGGGTCCCGGCCCGACGGGCCGCGAAGGTCGACCCGATGATGGCGCTGCGCGTGGAATGAGGACCGATCACGCGGCCCGGGCGCCGATGGCGTTCCGGGCCGACGAGGAGATGCCATGACCGATTCGCTGCTCCACGACCTGCGCCTCGCGGTTCGCGCGCTCCGGCGCAGCCCCGGCTTCACCGCCGCCGCCGCACTGACCCTCGCCCTCGGGATCGGCGCGACGACGGCGGTCTTCGGGATCGTCGACGCCGTGCTCCTCCGGCCGCTCCCCTACCCCGCGCCCGATCGGCTCGTCCGGCTCTACCAGGGCGACCGGCACAGCGGCACCACGCGCGAGGGGTTCTCGACGCCCGACTTCCTCGACCTGCGGGAGCGGAGCCGGACGCTCGAGGGCGCCGCGGCGTTCCGTACCCGGCCGATGGCGCTCGGGGGCGAGGAGGCCGAGCGGGTGAGCGCCACCCACGCGTCGCACGAGCTCTTCCCGCTCCTCGGCGCCTCGCCCCTCCTCGGCCGCGCCTACGACGCCGCCGAGGACTCGCCCGGCGGCGAACCGGTCGTCGTCCTCGGGGAGCGCCTCTGGCGACGTCGCTTCGGCGCCGATCCGGCGATCCTCGGGCGGACCGTCCTCCTCGACGACCGCGCCCACGTCGTGGTCGGCGTGCTCCCGGCCGACTTCGCGTTCCCCTCCGCCGAGACCGACCTCTGGGTCCCGCTCCGCGCCGCCCCGACGAGCGCGCCGCGCGGGGTGCACGACCTCGGCGTCGTCGCACGGCTCGCCCCCGGCGCCACCCTCGACGGCGCCCGCCGCGAGATCGCCACGATCGCCGCGGAGCTCGAGGCAGAACACCCCGCCGACAACGAGGGGCGCGACTTCCTGGCCGTCCCGCTCCGCGACGCCCTCGTCGGCGACGTCCGGCCGAGACTGCTCCTCCTCCTCGGCGCCACCACGCTGGTCCTCCTCGTCGCCTGCGCGAACGTCGCCCACCTGCTCCTCGCCCGCGCGACGACGCGGAGCCGCGAGGTCGCGGTCCGCACCGCGCTCGGCGCGACCCGCGGCCGCCTCGCCCGCCAGTTCACCGTCGAGGCCCTCGTCCTCGCCCTCCTCGGCGGCACCCTCGGCGTCGGCCTCGCGGGCTGGGCGCTCGACCTCCTCGTCGGCCTCGTCCCCGGCGGGGTCCCGCGCATCGAGGCGGCCGCGATCGACGGCCGAGTCCTCGCCGTCGTCGCCACGACCCTCACCGCCGTCGGCCTCGTCTTCGGCCTCGCCCCCGCCCTCGCGCGCCGGGACGTGGGCCTCCACGCCACGCTCCGCGAGGCGGGCGCGCCGGGGCTCTCCGCAAGCCGACGCCGGGTCCGCGCCCGCGGCGCCCACGTCGTCGCCGAGATCGCCCTCGCCGTCACCCTCGTCGGCGGCGCATCGCTCCTGATCCGCAGCTTCGCCCGGCTCCTCGACGTCGATCCGGGGTTCCGCGCCGAGAACGTGGTCAAGCTCGACTTCCAGCTCCCGGCACGCCGATACCCCCAGGCGTTCAGCGACTTCCCGGAGTACCCCGAGATCCGCGCCTTCCACGGGGAGCTGCTGCGCCGCGTCGCCACGATCCCGGGTGTGAGCGCCGCCGCCATCGCCGTCAACCACCCGGTCGACCCGGGGTGGACGACCAGCTTCCGCCTCGAGGGCCAGACCGAGGCCGAGGCCGCGACGCAGCCCGAAACTTCGATCCGGATCGTCAGCCCCGACTACTTCCGCACCGTCGGCGTCCCGCTCCTCCGCGGACGCCTGCTCGAGCCGCGGGACGACGGCGCCGCCCCCCGCGTCGTCGTCGTGAACGCCGCCTTCGCCCGGCGCCACCTCTCCGGCGTCGACCCGATCGGCCGGAGGATCGAGCTCTTCGGCCGGGACCACGAGATCGTCGGCGTCGTCGGCGACGAGCGCTTCGACGGCCTCGGCGCCGAGCCGCCCCCCGCGGTCTACCCGCCCCTCGCGCAGATGCCGCTCTCGGCCGGCTCGCTCCTCGTCCTTGCCGCCGGCCGCCCCGAGGCCGTCATCCCGCAGGTCCGCGCCATCTTCCGCGAGCTCGACCCCCAGCTCGCCGTCTTCGGCGTCGAGGCGCTCGAGGAGACCCTCGCCGGCTCCATCGCCGCGCCGCGCTTCACCGCGCTCCTCCTCGGCCTCTTCGCCGCCCTCGCCCTGGCCCTCGCCGTCGTCGGCGTCCACGGCGTCCTCGGCTACACCGTCGCACAACGCTCCCGCGAGATCGGGATCCGCCTCGCCCTCGGCGCCTCCCGAGCCCGCGTCACCCGCGACGTCGTCGCCGAAGGGCTCCGCCTCGCCGCCCTCGGCCTCGCCCTCGGACTCGCCGGCACCCTCGCCCTCGGCCACGCGCTCCGCGGGATGCTCTTCGGGATCGGCGCCGCGGACCCCGCGACGCTCCTCGGCGTCGCCGCGCTCCTCGCCGCCGTCGCCACCGCCGCGAGCTGGCTCCCGGCCCGGCGAGCCGCGAAGGTCGACCCGATGACCACGCTCCGCGGGGATTGAACGAGCCCCGCGGAGCGTCCACCGATCCGTGGAATCTGCAGTCGAAGGAAACTCACGATGATCCGGCTCAAGAACGTCGAACGATCCTACCCGTCGGGCGCGGGGCGAACGTACGTGCTCCGCCGCATCGACCTCGAGATCCAGGAGGGTGAGTTCGTCACGATCATGGGGCCCTCCGGCGCCGGGAAGACCACCCTCCTCAGCATCCTCGGGATGCTCGACCACGAGTGGACCGGCGAGTACTGGCTCCTCGGCCACCCGGTGCACGCCCTGAAGCCGAAGCAGCGCGCCGAGCTGAACCGCAGCACGATCGGCTTCGTCTTCCAGCAGTACCACCTCCTCGACGACCTCACGGTCGCCGAGAACCTCGAAGTCCCGCTCTCCTATCGGAACGTCCCCCGGAAGGAGCGCGAGGCGCTCGTCGCCGACACGCTCGACCGCTTCGGCATCGTCGGGAAGAAGGACCTCTTCCCGAGCCAGCTCTCCGGGGGCCAGCAGCAGCTCGTCGGCGTGGCGCGCGCCGTGATCGCGAGCCCGAAGCTGATCCTCGCCGACGAGCCGACCGGCAATCTGCACTCGGCCCAAGCTCGCGAGATCATGGAGCTCTTCAAGCGTCTGAACGACGAAGGCACGACGATCGTCCAGGTCACGCACTCCGAGGCGAACGCCGCCTACGGCGACCGCGTCATCGAACTCTTCGACGGCTGGATCGCCGGCGAGCGCCGCCTGGCGGGGGTGGAGGGATAACATGGACACACTCACCCACGACATCCGCTACGCCTTCCGCACGCTCCGCAGGAGCCCGGGCTACACCCTCGTCGTCGTGGCGACGCTGGCGCTCGGGATCGCCGCGAACGCGACGGTCTTCAGCATCCTCAACCCGTACCTGCTCCGCGAGCTGCCCTTCGGCGAACCGCAGCGGCTGGTCCAGATCGGACAGGTCGACCCGACGACCGGCTGGGACGGAGGACGCTTCTCCCTCCCCCAGCTCGAGGACTGGAAGGCAAGGAGCCGGGCGTTCGAGGACCTGGCGGCGTACCATTACGGGCCCCGCAACCTGACGGGCGACGGGGCCGCCGAAATGGTGATGGCCGGCTACGTGACCGGCAATCTCTTCCCCCTCCTCCGCGCCCGCCCGGAGCTCGGCCGCACGATCGCGCCCGGCGACGACACGCCCGGCGCCCAGAACGTCGTCGTCCTGAGCCACGGGCTCTGGACGCGACGCTACGGCGCCGACAGGGGGATCGTCGGACGGTCGATCCTCATCGACGGGACCGCCCACACCGTCATCGGCGTGATGCCGCCCGACTTCAACTTCCCCTGGAACGAGGTCCGGCTCTGGGTCCCGCTCAGCGCCGACCCGGCGGGCGAGCCCCGCGACCGCATGAACCACATCCTCGTCGGCCGCCTCGCCTCGGGGTGGTCCCACGAACGGGCACGGGAGGAGCTCACCGCGATCCAGCGCGAGCTCGGCGCCCTCTACCCCGACGTCGAAGGCCGCTTCGCCGGCGTCTCCGTCCGCCCGCTCCGCGAGGCGCTCAACTTCCTCTACGACGTCGTACGCACCGGCTTCGTGCTCCTCCTCGCCGCCGTCGGCGCCGTCCTCCTCATCGCCTGCGTCAACGTCGCGGGGTTGACGCTCGCCCGCGGCGCCGCCCGCTCGCGCGAGATCGCGGTCCGCCTCGCCCTCGGCGCCGGGCGCGCTCGCCTCTCGCGCCAGCTCCTCGTCGAGAGCACCCTCCTCGCCCTCGCCGGCGGCGCCCTCGGCATCGCCATCACCTACTACGTCGTCGGCGCGGTCGGGCCCCGACTCCCCGAATCCCTCTACCGTGTCGGCACGGCGACCGTCGATGGGCGAGTCCTCCTCTTCTCCGTCGCCCTGACGCTCGCGATGCCCCTGATCTTCGGCCTCACCCCCGCATGGTCCGCCACCCGCGCCGACCTCGCCGCGGCGATGAAGGAGGGCGGCCGCGGCGCCGGGACCAGCCGGAAGACCCTGCGCGGCCGCCGCACCCTCGTCGTCGCCCAGGTCGCCCTCGCCGTCGTCCTCCTCACCGCCGCGGGGCTCATGATCCGCAGCTTCATGGCCGTGCGGCAGGTCGACCTCGGGTTCCGCGCCGAGCGCCTCCTCACCGTCGAGGTCGCGCCCCCGGCCCACCGCTACCCCGTTCCGGCGGCCCTCGACGCCTACTTCGATCGCGCGACCGAAGCGCTCGCGACGCTCCCCGGCGTCCGCGCCGCGGCCTCCACCGCCTGGCTCCCGCTCAACCACGAGTATGACCCGCTCCATTACGCGCCGCCCGAGGCGGCCGACACCGAGCGGGACGCCTGGCCCACCGCGCTCCGGATGCACATCTCGCCGGGCTACTTCGACGCGATGGGCATCGCCCTCGTCGCCGGCCGCGACTTCCACGCCGCCGACGCGGCCGACGCGGCGCCCGTCGTGGTCGTCAGCCGCGCCCTCGCCGAGCGGAACTGGCCCGGCGAGTTCCCCATCGGCCGCACGATCCTCCTCGCCGAGGCCGCCGGCGAGCCGCCCGTCACCGCGACCGTCGTCGGCGTCGTCGACGACGTGCGCCAGGAAGGGATCGTCGACAAGGGCCGGCCCCAGCTCTACCGGCCGGTCGCCCAGGCCCCCGCGCGCCGCCGGTTCATCGTCGTCGCCACCGACGTCGCCGACCCGGCCACCCTCACCGGCCCCGTCCGCGCGGCCCTCGCCGCCCTCGACCCCGACGTCCCCGCGACGCTCCGGCCGATGCGGGAGATCGTCCGCGAGAACGATTTCCAGTGGCGGATCGGCTCGGTCGCGCTCGGCGCCTTCGGCGCCGCCGCCCTCTTCCTCGCCGCGCTCGGGCTCTACGGCGTCGTCGCCTACTCCGTCACCCAGCGCCGCCGGGAGCTCGGGATCCGCCTCGCCCTCGGCGCGACCGGGATGCAGATCGGCCGCCTCGTCGTGGGCGAGGGGCTCCGCCTCACCGGGATCGGACTCGCGGTCGGCACCCTCGCCGCCCTCGCCGCCTCCCGGCTCCTCGCCTCCCAGCTCTTCGGCGTGCGGGCGGTCGACCCGGTCACCCTCGCGGCCGTCCCGGTCCTCTTCGCCGCCGTCGCGGCGCTCGCCAGCGCCCGACCCGCCGCCCGGGCCGCCGCGACGCCGCCGCAGGAGACGCTGAGGGAGGATTGACGACGTCGCCCCGCGATGGCGCGGTCGGTCGGCCCCCGGCGGGCACAGTCCCCGGCGGGCACGCCCCCGGCGCACACGGCCGGGGCCGGGGCCGGCGCGTTCCGACCAGCGCGCCGGCCCCCGGTGCCACCGACCGCGCCATCGCGTTAACTTGTCAATATCCACGAACGACGACAGACGCAGACACCGCGAGATGGCCGAGCCCCGTCCCCGCATCCTGATCGCCGACGACCAGCCCGACGTCCTCGAGGCGCTGCGCCTCCTCCTCAAGGGCGAGGACTTCGAGATCGAGACCGCGAGCTCTCCGGCCGGCGTCCTCCACGCCGTCGAGCACGACGACTTCGACGCCGTGCTCATCGACCTGAACTACACCCGCGACACGACCTCGGGGCGCGAGGGGCTCGACCTCCTCACCGTCCTCCAGGCGAGCGACGCCTCGCTCCCCGTCATCGTCATGACCGCCTGGGGGAGCGTCCAGGGCGCCGTCGAGGCGATGCGGCGGGGGGCCCGCGACTACATCGAAAAGCCCTGGGACAACGCCCGCCTCGTCGCGACGCTGCGCACGCAGGTCGAGCTCGGCCGCGCGCTCCGCCGCTCCGAGCGCCTCGAGAGCGAGAACCGGCTCCTCCGCAAGGACGGGCTCCCCGAGCTGATCGCCCACTCCCGCGCCATGCGGTCGGTCCTCGAAATCATGGAGCGGATCGGCCCCTCCGACGCCAACGTCCTCATCACCGGCGAGCACGGCACGGGGAAGGAGGTCGTCGCACGGTGGCTCCACGCCGCCTCGCCCCGCGCGAACCGGCCCCTCGTCACCGTCAACGCCGGGGGGCTCTCCGAAGGGGTCTTCGAGTCCGAGCTCTTCGGCCACGTCAAGGGCGCCTTCACCGACGCCCGCACCGACCGCGTCGGCTACTTCGAGCTCGCCGACCAGGGCACCCTCTTCCTCGACGAGATCGGGAACATGCCGGCCTCCCAGCAGGCCAAGCTGCTGCGCGTCCTCCAGACCGGCGAGCTCCAGCGCGTCGGCTCCTCCCGCACCCGCCGGGTCGACGTCCGCGTCCTCGCCGCGACCAACGTCGACATCGCCCGCGAGGTCGCCGAGGGCCGCTTCCGCGAGGACCTGCTCTACCGCCTCAACACCGTCGAGATCCGCCTCCCGCCGCTCCGCGAGCGCACCGAGGACATCCCGCGCCTCGCCGCGCACTTCCTCGAGCGCTTCGCAACCCGCTACCGCAAGCCGATCCGCGGCTTCGCCCCCGACGCGCTCCAGGCCCTCGCCGCCCACCCCTGGCCCGGCAACGTCCGCGAGCTCGAGCACGCCGTCGAGCGCGCCGTCCTCATGGCCCGCGGCGACGTCGTCCGCGCCGAGGATCTCGGCCTCCGCCCCCGCGCCGACGCCTCCCCCCGCCTCGAGGAGATGACCCTCGAAGAGGTCGAGAAGTACCTCATCCGCAAGGCCCTCGAGCGCCACGACGGCAACGTCAGCCGCGCGGCGGAGGCGCTGGGGCTCTCGCGCAGCGCGATGTACCGGCGACTGCAGCAGTACGGGATCGTGGTGGCGGGGTGAGGGGGGGGAACCCTAGCGGGTCAGTGCGACGCCTCGCTCGACGCCGGCCGCTCGTACTCGGCGGCCCGCTCCGGTAGGCCCCGCGCCCGGTAGTAACGCGCCAGGTTCTCGCGTGCGTCGCGGGTCGAGTAGTCGTCGGGCCCCCGGTCCGCGAGGAGGGCGGCGTGGCTGTCGAGGAGCAGCCGCTCCCCGGCCGCGACGTCGCCCGTGGCCGCGAGCGCGGCGCCGAGGTCGCTGCGCACCACCTGGAGCCGCCAGTGGCCCTCCGGCAACTGACCCTCCAACGCCGCGAGGCTGGTCCGCAGCAGCGGGAGCCCCTCCGAAGCCCGCCCCGCCGCGGTGAGCGTGCGGCCGAGACTCGCGCGGGCGAGCGCCGTGTAGAGGTGGTCCGCACCCAGCGTCGCCTCGAGCGCCGCGACCGAGGCCCGCAGCAGCGTCTCCGCCTCGCCGTACGCGCCGACGGCGTGGCGGTTCAGCGCCAGGTTGCGCCGCAGCGTCGCGAGCCGGGGATCCTCCGCGTCGAGCGCCGACTCGAGGATGCGGAGCGCGTCGCGGTAGTGGGGCTCGGCCTCGTCTTGGCGGCCGAGGTCGTCCAGGAGGGTGGCCAGGTTCTCCGCGAAAAAGGCTACGTGCGGGTGGTCGGGCCCGAACGCCCTGCGGCCGATGGCCACCGCCTCGCGGTAGAACGGCTCGGCCTCCGTGCGTCGGCCCTGGTAATGGATCGAGCTGGCCAGGTTGTTGTAGGCGGTGGCGAGCCGAGGGTGGTCGGGGCCGTAGATCCTCCGGTCGATCTCGAGCGACTCCCGAAGGAGCGGCTCCGCCCGCGCGTGCTCGCCGATGTCCGCGTAGAACACGCCGAAGTTGTTGAGCAGAGAAGCGTAACGCTTCCCGCCCGGCTCCAGACGACGGACCAGCGCCAGCGCCTCTTCGTGATGCGCCGCGGCCTCGTCCCTCCGGCCGAGCACGCCGAGCGCGTTCCCACGGTAGCTCAGGACGCTGACGTAGAGCGAATCCGGCGGCCAGCCCTGCGCCGCGTAGTGGGACAGGACCATGGCGGTGAGCGAATCGACGGCGACGTGCGCGCCGCGCCGGTCGGCCAGTTCGGCGAGGTGGGTCAGCACCGCCGCGCGTTCGCGCAGGTGGTCGGACGACGGAGGCACCGCCTCGAGTGCCTCCTCCAGGAGCGCCTGCGCCTCGGCATAGAGACCCAGGCTGTTGTAGACGTCCCCGAGGGTGGCGAGCGTCCGGGCCCTCACCTCCGGCTGGTCGGCCAGCTCGCTGCGTACCCGATCCACGCCCCGGTCGATCAGATCCCGAGCCCGCAGCGTGTCGAGCCGTTCCTCGGAGAGCGGATCCGCGGCCGCGAAGAGGCCGAGCACGAAGCCGGACACCTGTTCGGCGCGAGCGCGCTCGATCCGGGCTTCGTCGCGTTCTCGCGCCGCGCGCTCGGCCTGCCACAGCGCCGCGCCCAACCCGCCGAACAGCGAGAGCGCGACGGCCGCGGCGGCCGCGACCCCCACGCGGTGCCGGCGCACGAAGCTCGCCGCCCGGTAGCGGAGCGAGGCGCCGCGCGCCTCGACCGGAAACCCCGCGAGGTGCCGTTCGACGTCCGCCAGGAGCTGGCCGGCCGACGCGTAGCGCCGGGCCGGCTCCCGCGCCAGCGCGGTGGCGACGATGCTGTCGAGGTCGCCGCGGAGCCGCCGCCGGAGGCGTTCCGGCGTGGTGCCCCGCCGCCGCGCGATCTCGTCGAGCGATTCGGCGCCCCCGTCGTCGCCCGACCCGGCGCCCCCCCGCCCCAGCGCCGCGCTCGGCCGGGCCACGTCCGCTCCGCCCTCGGGCCGCCGGCCCGCCAGCAGCTCGAACAACAGGACGCCCAGCGAATAGACGTCCGTCGCCGTCGTCACGGCCTCGCCCGTGTGCTGCTCCGGCGCCGCGTACTCCGGCGTGAAGATGCGCAGCCCGACCCGCGTCTCCGGAGTGGGACCGGCCGCCGTGGGGTCCAGCAGCTTGGCGATCCCGAAATCCAGCAGCTTCACCGTGCCGTCGGGCTGCACCAGGATGTTCGACGGCTTGATGTCGCGGTGGACGACGAGGTTCTGGTGGGCGAACTGGACCGCGCGGCAGACATCGGCGAAGAGCCGCAGCCGCGCTTCGATGGGGAGCCGGTTCTCGTCGCAGTAGCGCGTGATCGGCACGCCCTCGATGTACTCCATGACGAGGTACGGCCGGCCGTCCGCCGTGGCGCCGCCATCGTAGAGCCGCGCGATGTTCGGGTGCTCGAGCGAGGCGAGGATCTGACGCTCGTAGCGGAAGCGGAGCAGGATGTCGTCGGTGTCCATCCCGCGCTTGACCAGCTTGAGCGCGACGCGCTTCTCGAACTCCGCATCGTCGCGCTCCGCGAGGTAGACGGTGCCCATCCCCCCGCGGCCGATCTCCTCGATCAGCCGGTACGCGCCGACGCGACCTCCCGCGGGGAGCGGGTCGGCCCCGTCCGCACCGCCCGCCCCCTCGGCCGCCAGCTCGGCGAGCACCGTGTCCGCGTAATCGGTGACGGATTCGCCCAGCACCTTCTCGGCCGTCTCGACCTTCGACAGGAGACGGGCCACCGCGTCGTACAGCTCCGCGTCGCCTTCACAGGCGCGGGCCAGCCACTCGAGGCGGCCCTCCGGCGGCTCGTCCAGCGCCTCCTCGAAGAGGCGGTCGATCCGCCGCCACCGGTCGGGGGTGAGGTCTTCCATCGCTAGCACGCGGACGGCTCGGTCCCGCCCCCCGCATCCTCCGAGCTGAGCATCTCGTAGAGCCACGTGCGCGCGCGCGTCCAGTCCCGCTTCACCGTGCGCACCGAGACCCCCATCACCTCCGCGATCTCCTCGTGCGTGAGCCCGCCGAAGAACCGGTACTCGACGAGCTGGCCGAGCCGGGGGCTGAGGTTCTCGAGCCGCTCGAGCGCCTCGTTCAGCGCGAGCAGGTCGCTCGCCGTCTGCGTCCCGGCCTCCTCCACCTCGACCGCCTCGATCGGCACGGGCTCCTCCAGCGCGCCGCGCTTGAGCGCCGAGCGGGCGCGCAGGTGATCGATCAGCACGAAGCGCATCGCGCGCGATGCGATGGCCACGAAGTGCGCCCGATCCGCCCACTCCACGCGGCTCTGGTCGACCAGGCGCACGTAGATCTCGTGGACGAGCGCCGTCGTGTTCAGCGTCTCGCCGACCCGGACCCGGCCCAACCGGAAGCGGGCGGCCCGCTTCAGCTCTTCGTACGTGAGCGAGAAGAGCTCGTCGAGCGCCTGTCGGTCGCCTGCACGGGAGCTGTGCAGGAGGACGGTCGCATCGCGTGAGGTGGTCATTCTGCAGGACTCTACGGGTCGGTCCGGGGAGCGATGGCCCTTTTTGGGCCCGGACTGCGATGGTAGGGGAGAGAGGACCATCGCGAACGGTCCGTCGCGCGCTGCACGGCGGAGTATAGTGGAACGCCGGCCGGCGCTCAAGCGCCGGCTTTCTCGTCTCCGCCGGACGACGTCGCGCGAGTGATCCACACTCTTCGAGAGGTGCTTCCCATGGACATATGGACGACGTCGCTCCGGAAAGCGACCCGGAGCCTCCTGCTCCCGGCCCTCGCCCTCCTCGCCGCCGCGGGCTGCGGCGACAAAGACGACGGCGGCGCCCCGACCGAGCCGCCCACCGGCGGGGGCGGTTCGTTCCAGTTCACCATCGATCCGGCGACGGTGACCGTGCACCACGGCGGGAGCGGAACGGCCACGATCACGCTGGTCCGCGTCGCGTTCGACAAGCCGGTCCAGCTCTCCGCCGAGAACCTGCCCACCGGCGTGACGGCGACCTTCTCGCCCGCGACCGTCCCCGGCAACGCGACCACGAGCACGCTGACGCTGACGGTGGCCCCGACCGCGGAGGTCGGCTCCCACGAGATCACGGTCCGCGCCAAGGCCGACGGCGCGCCCGAACGGACCGCGAAGATGGCGGTGCACGTCGACCGCTCCGACGACCCGGACTTCCGGATCGTGCTCGAGGCCGACCGGGTCCACGCCGTCCAGGGCGGCGGGACGATGGTCGGGATCACGATCGACCGCGTCGGCGGATTCGACCGGCAGGTCCAGCTCTCCGTCGAAGGTCTGTCCGACGGGATGGCCGCCATGGTGATGGGCGATCAGCTCGCCCTCTACCTCGGCCGCTACGTCCACGTCGGCGACCACACGATCACGATCCGCGGCGACGCCGGCGACAAGACCCGGACCGCGGAGCTCGTCGTGCGCGTGTTCCAGTCCAAACCCGTCGCCGCCGCGCGGTCACACTCCCTCGCCGTCGCCGAGGACGGCTCCCTCTGGACCTGGGGCCGGAACCACCACGGCCAGCTCGGGCTCGGCAACACCACGGACCGGAACGCGCCCGCCCGCGTCGGCACGGACACGGACTGGGTCGCCGTCGCCGGAGGCAACGGCCACAGCGTCGCGCTCAAGGCGGACGGCACGCTCTGGGCGGCCGGCGACAACGGGTACGGCCAGCTCGGGGTCGCCGGCGACGAGCACGCGACCTTCCAGCGCGTGGGCACCGACAGCGACTGGGTCGCCATCGCCGCCGGCGACGACTTCACCCTCGCCATCAAGGCCGACCGCACCCTCTGGGCGTGGGGCCGCAACCGCTTCGGCCAGCTCGGCGTCGGGAACACGGGCAGCCGGAACGTCCCGACCCGGGTCGAGGGCGAGGGCTGGATCCAGGTCGCGGCCGGCTCGGACCACACCGTCGCCGTGAAGGCCGACGGCACCCTCTGGACCTGGGGCGACGACACCTACGGCCAGCTCGGCAGCAACCCCGACGCGGGCTTCGTCACGCAGCCCCGCCAGGTCGGCTCGACCGGCGACTGGGTCCTCGCCTCCGCCGGCGTCGGCGGCGGCGCCACCCTCGCCATCAAGGACAACGGCACCCTGTGGGCCTGGGGCCGCAACATCAGCGGCGAACTCGGCCTCGGAAACGTCGTGGGGCCGACGAGCCCGCAGCAGGTCGGGCACGCGATGCACTGGGTCGCCGTCTCGACCGGCGGCGGGTTCACCCTCGCCCTCGACTTCGACGGCTTCCTCTGGGCGACCGGCGCCAACTCGCGCGGCAAGCTCGGCATCAACGAGCCCGGCGAGCACAACCGCTACGAGCTCGTCCAGGCGCTCGGCAGCGCCTGGGAGTTCGTGTCCACCGGCGAAAGCCACACGCTGGCGATCGGTCCGGACGGCCTGCTCTACGCCTGGGGCTCGAACGAGTTCGGGAAACTCGGCTTCGGCACCACCGACGTCCAGGGGAACGGCCCCGTCCAGGGCTTCAAGGCGCGCTGGCCCTGACCGGCCACGGCGTCACCGGAGGCGCCACGGCGGCGCCTCCGGATCAACTCGTTCGTTTCATCGCTCAGGAGAAGAAAACGATGATATCTCGAGTCTTTCACGCGGCCGCCATCCTCATCGCACTCGCCTCGTTCACGCAGCCGGCGATGGCGCAGCAGGGCTTCAGCCTCGGGTATACCGACGTCGGGGCGACCCTCGGCATCGGCGGGATCGGCGGCGCGTCCGTGGCCCTCGGTGCGCGCTTCGAGCACGCGCTCCGCAGCGTCCCGGACCTCGGCGACGGACTGATCGGCCTTCAGGCCGGCGTCGACTACTACTCGTGGTCGGGGCCGGGCTTCAAGTGGTCGTACATCCCGATCGGCGCCACCGCGAACTACCACTTCAAGCTCGAGAACAAGAAGTTCGACCCGTTCGTCGGCCTCGGCCTCGGCTACTCGATCGTCTCGTGCTCGTACGAAGGCTTCGACGATCTGTGCAGCAACAGCGGCCTCTACTTCATCGGTAGGCTCGGCGGCCGCTACTTCTTCAATGACAAGATGGCGTTCTACGGCGACATCGGCGAAGGCGCCGCGACGCTCAACGTCGGCGTCATGATGAGGGTGAAGTAAGTCGAATCCATGCGATGCCCCCGGCGCGCGTGCCGGAGCGGTGCGTGCGTCGGGGGCATCCCGACCGCCCCGCTGCATGTCCGGGCGACCTCCGTTCGCGCGGGGACCACTGGGTGCCGCTCTACGCGGTCGGGAGCGACGAGGGCCCACCCCCGCTCGCGCGGGGACCACAGCGACGGAGATTCGCGAGGCGGTGCTGGAGGTGGCCCACCCCCGCTCGCGCGGGGACCACAGGTCGAGGCGTCGCGGGGCGTGGCCGAGACGAGGCCCACCCCCGCTCGCGCGGGGACCACGCGACCTCGCCGACTACCCGCGGCTCGCCAACATCCCCACCCCCGCTCGCGCGGGGACCACCAGCGCCGCCCGCTGGTCGGCCGGAATCTCCCGGGCCCACCCCCGCTCGCGCGGGGACCACCGGTGCAGCAGAGCGAGATACGGCTGCGCGCCGGGCCCACCCCCGCTCGCGCGGGGACCACACCACGGCGGTTCGGTCGATCTTCAACGTCCGCGTCCCACCCCCGCTCGCGCGGGGACCACACGATCCGCGCCCAGTCGCTCGGCCAATCGCCGGGCCCACCCCCGCTCGCGCGGGGACCACGCTGTAGGGACCATTACCGCGAGGAACGCGGCGGGCCCACCCCCGCTCGCGCGGGGACCACCTCTTCGCCGTCATCATCCGCGAAGCGGATCGGGGCCCACCCCCGCTCGCGCGGGGACCACGTGAACCGGGAGCTGGAGAGCTCGCGGCGTGCGGGCCCACCCCCGCTCGCGCGGGGACCACGAGTTTTGCCGGAACGAAATCACCACGTCGGCAGGCCCACCCCCGCTCGCGCGGGGACCACCATCGCCATGTTGTCATAGAGATTGTACATCGAGGCCCACCCCCGCTCGCGCGGGGACCACCGGCCCGGACGGCGTGGTGCGCGTGCGGCTCAAGGCCCACCCCCGCTCGCGCGGGGACCACCGCCGGAGCTCCGGCGAGCGCCGGACCATCTGCGGCCCACCCCCGCTCGCGCGGGGACCACGTCGACATGACCGAGATGGGCGGGCCGATCCGGGGCCCACCCCCGCTCGCGCGGGGACCACAGGCACACCTGCAAACGATCGTGGCGGCCCTGTGGCCCACCCCCGCTCGCGCGGGGACCACACTGCCACGATCCAGCGATACCGAGCCTGTGTAGGCCCACCCCCGCTCGCGCGGGGACCACTCGGCGCCGTGACCGGTCTCGCTCCCCGTCGGGGGCCCACCCCCGCTCGCGCGGGGACCACACGCCCCACGTCGAATCGTAGCCCAGGACAACGGGCCCACCCCCGCTCGCGCGGGGACCACGCGCCGGTGCCATGGCCGAATACGCCGCAGCCCGGCCCACCCCCGCTCGCGCGGGGACCACACCTGCTATCGCGTCGGCTTCTCCCGCCGGTGAGGCCCACCCCCGCTCGCGCGGGGACCACATCGGCTTCAGGCGTTGCTGGTCGAGTGCTGCGGGCCCACCCCCGCTCGCGCGGGGACCACGGAACTCGTCATACGCGTACTCCGCCAATGGTAGGCCCACCCCCGCTCGCGCGGGGACCACCGGTCGATCAACGCGGGTAACGCGGAGTACGGGGGCCCACCCCCGCTCGCGCGGGGACCACCTTCCTCGACCTGGTCGCCGATTTCGCAGCGCAGGCCCACCCCCGCTCGCGCGGGGACCACCGCGACGAGCGCAGGTAGCACGGCGAGCGCAGCGGCCCACCCCCGCTCGCGCGGGGACCACGGCCGTCGTGAGCGGGTCGATGGGGTTCCCCGCGGCCCACCCCCGCTCGCGCGGGGACCACTCGGGCCGTGTGCGATCACGAACTCCCGCACTCGGCCCACCCCCGCTCGCGCGGGGACCACCTCTCGCTGGCGCAGGTCGAGGCCGGGTGCGCAGGCCCACCCCCGCTCGCGCGGGGACCACGCCGCATGGATGCTCTGGCGCGTGCTTGATGCAGGCCCACCCCCGCTCGCGCGGGGACCACCCCTAGCAGAGCTAGGACAGGCTCAACGAGCGAGGCCCACCCCCGCTCGCGCGGGGACCACCACGTCTCATTCGTCCACTGGATCTGTGACACGGGCCCACCCCCGCTCGCGCGGGGACCACCAGGACGGCCGGATCGGCGCGGTGACGGTGAAAGGCCCACCCCCGCTCGCGCGGGGACCACAAGGATGTGTAAATGCGGGTGCCACCCGTTCACGGCCCACCCCCGCTCGCGCGGGGACCACCCCGAGGCGGTGTAGATGCCCGTCGGCTCGTTGGGCCCACCCCCGCTCGCGCGGGGACCACGGGTCGGGCTCGAGCGGGTCGGGCTCGGACGGGGGCCCACCCCCGCTCGCGCGGGGACCACGGGGTACCTGCCAGAGCGCACCATCAACTTACAGGCCCACCCCCGCTCGCGCGGGGACCACTCGGCGGTGAAGTCGATCGGCATGGCCTACCGCGGCCCACCCCCGCTCGCGCGGGGACCACCATCCCCACCGCGAGCGCGGACGCCTGGATGTCGGCCCACCCCCGCTCGCGCGGGGACCACATGGGCGACCCGCTCGAGGACTCGCCCGAGGCGGGCCCACCCCCGCTCGCGCGGGGACCACCTGCGCGTTCTCCAGGCGCGCGAACTGCGCCTTGGCCCACCCCCGCTCGCGCGGGGACCACCCCTCGATGGGTACATCGACCTTGAGACGGGCAGGCCCACCCCCGCTCGCGCGGGGACCACCAGCTCAAGCCGTGGGTGACGATGGCGGAGGCAGGCCCACCCCCGCTCGCGCGGGGACCACTTCATCGTGCTGGACACGCACATGGAGCGGGCGGGCCCACCCCCGCTCGCGCGGGGACCACCGGTCGGTCGTGGAGCTGCTGACCGACGCGCGCGGCCCACCCCCGCTCGCGCGGGGACCACGAGAGGAGGAAGCGATGTGCGTACGCATCGCGGGGCCCACCCCCGCTCGCGCGGGGACCACATCTCCTCGCGGCTCGGGCGCGGCTCACCGTCCGGCCCACCCCCGCTCGCGCGGGGACCACGCCCGCCATCTCGAGTACCTCGTCGGGTGGGGAGGCCCACCCCCGCTCGCGCGGGGACCACCCGCTTGATGTGGCCGACAGCGATGTGTGCGTGGGCCCACCCCCGCTCGCGCGGGGACCACAGTCGGCCGGCGTGCGGAGATCCGGCCCCGCGCTCCCCACCCCCGCTCGCGCGGGGACCACAGAGACGACGACACGCACGCAGGTTTGGGGAGGGGCCCACCCCCGCTCGCGCGGGGACCACATGAAGCTGCCGGGCTCGACGAAGACGAGCTCCGGCCCACCCCCGCTCGCGCGGAGACCACGGCCGCCGCCGTCGTCGTCGTCCCACCAGACCAGGCCCCCCCCCGCTCGCGCGGGGACCACGGCACCTCGTGCGCCCATCCCGTCGCGTCGGGCGGCCCACCCCCGCTCGCGCGGGGACCACCGGATCTGCGTCGAGGCAATGGCCCGGTAGCCGGGCCCACCCCCGCTCGCGCGGGGACCACACCATGCCGAGGAAACGTTTCGCGTACGGGTCAGGCCCACCCCCGCTCGCGCGGGGACCACCTCGCGCATCGTTGCCCCAACCTTCGTGCTCTGGGCCCACCCCCGCTCGCGCGGGGACCACCTCCAGAAGGAGATCCGCGCGCTGGAGGATCGAGGCCCACCCCCGCTCGCGCGGGGACCACCGCTCCATGACGATGAGGCGCTGGGTGTTCTGCGGCCCACCCCCGCTCGCGCGGGGACCACATCTCGACGCCCATGCGGATCTCGGCCTGGCCGGGCCCACCCCCGCTCGCGCGGGGACCACACCGCCAACGCGGTCCTTGTCCACCTTGAGGAAGGCCCACCCCCGCTCGCGCGGGGACCACGTCGTCGCGTACGAGCAGCGTGGCAACTACCTGGGCCCACCCCCGCTCGCGCGGGGACCACGCGCTCACCGCCCGCCTCGTACGGGTCAAGACGGGCCCACCCCCGCTCGCGCGGGGACCACATCTCGACGCCCATGCGGATCTCGGCCTGGCCGGGCCCACCCCCGCTCGCGCGGGGACCACACCGCCAACGCGGTCCTTGTCCACCTTGAGGAAGGCCCACCCCCGCTCGCGCGGGGACCACGTCGTCGCGTACGAGCAGCGTGGCAACTACCTGGGCCCACCCCCGCTCGCGCGGGGACCACGCGCTCACCGCCCGCCTCGTACGGGTCAAGACGGGCCCACCCCCGCTCGCGCGGGGACCACGTGAGCGACCCCACACCCCTCGGCACTTCGGCCGGCCCACCCCCGCTCGCGCGGGGACCACGGGTGGGTGGCGACCTGCATCAGCCGCCGCTCCGGCCCACCCCCGCTCGCGCGGGGACCACCCCGCCTGCATGAAGATGATCAACGCGGCGCCAGGCCCACCCCCGCTCGCGCGGGGACCACAGAACGTGGAAGAGCTGATGAAATGCATGGCGCGGCCCACCCCCGCTCGCGCGGGGACCACCCGCGAGACCAACGACGACAGTCCCGCGAAGCCGGCCCACCCCCGCTCGCGCGGGGACCACCGGTCGTTGCCGCCGTACTCCAGGGCGGCAGCCGGCCCACCCCCGCTCGCGCGGGGACCACCGGTGAGGGTGTAGTGCGCCATCCGTCAGTCCCGGCCCACCCCCGCTCGCGCGGGGACCACGAACAGCGTCAGTCTGCGGAGCTGCATGGTCACGGCCCACCCCCGCTCGCGCGGGGACCACTCGCTTTGCGGCATACGCGGATACACGTCCCCCGGCCCACCCCCGCTCGCGCGGGGACCACTGGCGCTGCATGCGCGGAACGAGTACGTCGCGGGGCCCACCCCCGCTCGCGCGGGGACCACAGCTCCCGCAGGATCGCGACGGCGAGGTGTGTCGGCCCACCCCCGCTCGCGCGGGGACCACGCGTCGGGCCGATCCGCGGAATCTCCTGCGGCAGGCCCACCCCCGCTCGCGCGGGGACCACCCGCGACCGGCTCACCCCGAGCTCGGCCAACACGGCCCACCCCCGCTCGCGCGGGGACCACTCCATGATCTCGACGCCGTAGGGGATCCGCTCGGGCCCACCCCCGCTCGCGCGGGGACCACAACGACGACAGTCCCGCGAACCCTTGCGGCCGCGGCCCACCCCCGCTCGCGCGGGGACCACGACATCACACAGACCGGCCCGGTGAAGGTCCAGGGCCCACCCCCGCTCGCGCGGGGACCACGCTCTCCGCTCCGCCGCGAGACACCGCTACCGCGGCCCACCCCCGCTCGCGCGGGGACCACTCACCTCTTTGCCCTAGGGTTTACGCTGTAAACGGCCCACCCCCGCTCGCGCGGGGACCACAAGTGAGCCCGGTGTATGTGGCGGACTGTCATGGGCCCACCCCCGCTCGCGCGGGGACCACGTAGACAAGCAGGTAGTCAAATGGTGATTGAAGGGCCCACCCCCGCTCGCGCGGGGACCACCTTCGTGCAGCCACTTGTTCAGTAGCTCATAGCGGCCCACCCCCGCTCGCGCGGGGACCACGGTTTTGGTCGATGAGTTGCGGAGACTGGGCGCGGCCCACCCCCGCTCGCGCGGGGACCACCGGATCTGCGTCGAGGCGATGGCCCGGTAGCCGGGCCCACCCCCGCTCGCGCGGGGACCACCGTGAAGAAGATCGCGGCCGGCCTCTGGCAGCAGGCCCACCCCCGCTCGCGCGGGGACCACGTCTACATCCAGCCGACCCGCGACGGCGGCGAAGGCCCACCCCCGCTCGCGCGGGGACCACGCATCCAGCCGGCCGAGCGCGTAGAGCGACGGGGGCCCACCCCCGCTCGCGCGGGGACCACGCTAGAGGACCAGGTACGGGTCATCGAGGACGCGGCCCACCCCCGCTCGCGCGGGGACCACGGCGCCCCTCTATCAGCCACGGAGTGTGCGCCGGGCCCACCCCCGCTCGCGCGGGGACCACCGAGCAGCTCCCGCCCGGCCTGCGTGCCCTCATGGCCCACCCCCGCTCGCGCGGGGACCACGGTTCCGGATCGCTTTCCACCGCGTCCCCAGTCGGCCCACCCCCGCTCGCGCGGGGACCACATCTACACCGCCTCGGGCGTCAACTCCGTGGCCGGCCCACCCCCGCTCGCGCGGGGACCACATCACATCGCCGAGGGTGGAGCTATATGAGGTGGGCCCACCCCCGCTCGCGCGGGGACCACCCGCTCCGAGCGCCGCCTGTAGGCGGCGAGCCAGGCCCACCCCCGCTCGCGCGGGGACCACAGCTCCCGCCCGGCCTGCGTGCCCTCGTTCAGGGGCCCACCCCCGCTCGCGCGGGGACCACATCGTCCGGACCCTCCCACGGCAGCGCCCACCGGGCCCACCCCCGCTCGCGCGGGGACCACCGATCGGGCCCGGCGCCCGACCGCTCCCACCGAGGCCCACCCCCGCTCGCGCGGGGACCACGCCATCACTCCCCACGCCCGAGCACGTCCTCGAGGCCCACCCCCGCTCGCGCGGGGACCACCGGGGCCGCCCCGGTGGCGGTCGGCCAGGACTTGGCCCACCCCCGCTCGCGCGGGGACCACGTGTGGTTGGTGACGCTCACGCTCTCCCACAGCGGCCCACCCCCGCTCGCGCGGGGACCACCCGCGCGGCCGTGGGGCCGTCGCGGCCGTCGCCGGCCCACCCCCGCTCGCGCGGGGACCACGCAATGCGCTCGGCCGGCGCTTCCAGGATGATCGGCCCACCCCCGCTCGCGCGGGGACCACAGGCGGAATGGATCGTGCGTCGGCAACGGCTCAGGCCCACCCCCGCTCGCGCGGGGACCACCACTTCGTTCAAGGACGTGGACCGCGTCATGCAGGCCCACCCCCGCTCGCGCGGGGACCACCCACACGCGACATCGTGGCCTCTCCCGATCCTCGGCCCACCCCCGCTCGCGCGGGGACCACCTCAACGTCGTCCTGTACCCGGATCAGACCGCAGGCCCACCCCCGCTCGCGCGGGGACCACATAGTACCGAGCCGAGCCGGCGCTATGCTGGACGGCCCACCCCCGCTCGCGCGGGGACCACCCACACTAGGGCGCGCACCCCAGACCCGAACTGGGCCCACCCCCGCTCGCGCGGGGACCACGTGATTCCCTCGGTAGCCCACCTCCCGGTCGAGGGCCCACCCCCGCTCGCGCGGGGACCACGGCGTCGGCCCCATCGTCAACGCCTCCCGAATCGGCCCACCCCCGCTCGCGCGGGGACCACGTATCGAGATCGGCCCTTGGTGCGATCCACGGGGGCCCACCCCCGCTCGCGCGGGGACCACGCCGTCGCGCGCCGGCTCCGCTGCAATCGGCTCGGCCCACCCCCGCTCGCGCGGGGACCACCCCCGAGCAGCGCGCGCATGACCGCCGCATGGCGGCCCACCCCCGCTCGCGCGGGGACCACCACTTCGTTCAAGGACGTGGACCGCGTCATGCAGGCCCACCCCCGCTCGCGCGGGGACCACGGCGCCTCCGGCCAGTGGTATCTCCAGGGTCCGGGCCCACCCCCGCTCGCGCGGGGACCACCGTGGGTACGCAGATCGGCGCGGCGCTGTTCAAGGCCCACCCCCGCTCGCGCGGGGACCACGGCCGCGATCGCGGCCGGCCCCCACCCGGCCATGGCCCACCCCCGCTCGCGCGGGGACCACTCCTCCGGCGTGATCTCGGTCCGCTGCGCCTTGGGCCCACCCCCGCTCGCGCGGGGACCACCCCGCCCTTTTGGCACAGCAATGGTTGTAGTAGGGCCCACCCCCGCTCGCGCGGGGACCACCTTGATCGCCGGCTGTACGAGATTCCGGCGTTCGGCCCACCCCCGCTCGCGCGGGGACCACGTGTGCCCCCGAACCTCGCAACTGAACGAAATAGGCCCACCCCCGCTCGCGCGGGGACCACTCTTCCGCTAACTCGCGTCCACGACCACGGTTACGAGACCGCCCCGGACGCTACGGGATTTATTCGGGAGAGAAGAGATCGGCATGGGGTCGGGGGAACCACGTGGAAACGAGGAGACCCTCGCGCTCGGTGATTCGACGGCGAGGGGTACCGAGCACGCGATAATCGAGCCCTTGCTCCGTGCGAGGAGAGGACCAGACCATCACCGCTCGAGTGTCGGGGTCGGCCCATTTGAGGATCTGTCCCCAGATCTCTTCACGCTTCGCGGCAGGCAGGTTCGCCACGTAGACGCCGGTCGCGACCTGGAGCGCCCACGAGGAGCAGTACCCCACGACCTTGGGAGGAGCGCACTCAAGAACCAAGACCAGCATCGATGACGCTCGTGGTATCGTTGACGATCCGCTCGAGGAGCTTGGACTGTCGGAAATGGTCGCGAGCCGCCCGGCGCACATCGGACTCGAGGCCTGCCCATGGCTTCCCGTCTCTGCTCTTCTTCGCAACGATCCCGAAGGCGAGAGGGACGATGTGTTCCATCTTGTAAAGATCAGCGATGTCGAGAACAAAGGAAAGCCGGCTCCCTCGGTGGATGAACCTGAGGGCGGGGCTCATGCCTGTGGCGTTGATGGCGGTCTCGACCAGACCGTACAGGCAGGTGTTGGCGACGTTGAGCGCGAGGTTCGGCGCGTCGGTAGTGCCGAACGGGTTGCCGGGGACGTAGTTGCGTCCTGTCCAGCGAATCCCCGCCTCCTGCGCCTTGAGCTTGTAGAGCTCGCGGACCCGCGCGCCCTCGAGTCCGCGGAGCTCCTCGATGCTCCGTCGCTCCATGCGAACCCCGAACCTTCGGAAGAACATCTCTCGGGCGACCCGAAGGGTGAGCTGGGAATCGGTGTAGCACCGGACCTGCTTCTCCAGCCATTCGGTGTTGTCCGACCACGGCCTACCGGTCGAGTAACAGCGCACCCCGTGCTCACCGACCCAGGTGATGAGAACGCCATAAGCTGCGGCCAACCGGATGGCTTCGGTGCTCACGGTTGTGCCGGGGCCGACCATAATGGTGACCGTGGCGCGGGCGGGGACCTCGTATTGCGTTCGGTCCTCGTTGTCCGTCAGCACGAGGCAGCCGTCGATGACGGTCAGGGATCCGCGCTCGACGTAGAAGAACGACAATCGATCCTTGACCTGGAGCATCGCCGCTACTCCAGTTGGGCGTGGTGCCGGCGCGGAAGGACCGTCCCCGGCCGCGAGAGGCACAGCAACCCGCATCCGAAGGCCTTGGAGCGCCCGATCCCAGCCGCGACGGCGTCGATCAGCGCCCCGGGATCGCGTACGCGGAGCGTTCCGATGAGATTCGCCGCGACGAGCGTGATCGGGCGCTGGTCGCCCGGTCGCCGGATCCGGACCTGCCCACGAGCGGTGATCCGCCCGTCGAGGATGTCCGCGATCCCTTCCAGCTTCCGCTCGAGGTACGCGGTGTAGACTTCATGAGGCGATCTCGGGTCGTCGCGGTTTGCCGCGAACACCGCATCCCACACGTCCGTCCTGCACTTGGCCCCGGATGGTTTGGTCACGACCGTCGTCGCGTTGATCCTGATTTCGTAGTCCAGGACGGCTTCCGGGCGAATAACGGGCGCGAAGGGTTTCCACTCCACGCTCCGGACACGCCCCCAGGGGCGCGGGGGCGGGGCCGGATCGGGGCGCCCGCGGGAAAGGACGAGCACCTGGGCCTCGGTCCCGCCGCGCGACTCGCGCATGACCCGGTAGAGATAGCCACGGTCATCCCTGTCCCCGAGGAGATCCGCGACGAGCTGGTGCGTGATGTACTCCCGGCTCGCGCCCCGATGTGGATGCACATCGAGGATGACCCTGCTCAGCGTCAATTCGTCGGTCATGCCTTCCTCTCCTCCCCCGCCTCTTCGGGCTCGATCGATCCCTCGATCAACCAGCGCTCGCCGGAGAAGCGGTCCGCGACGAAATCGCGCCGATCGGAGACTCGGATCATCCTGACCGCCGAATCGGGCTCCGGCCCGTCCCCAGGCTCATACCAGCACGCGAGCGGTGGTTCGTCGGGCATGTCGGGGAAATCCCTGTATCGGAGAGCATCATAAGGTGATGACGCATGAGTCCTCCCGACCAGGATCGGGAGCGCAGGCGGACACCCCTTCCGCCCCAGGAAGAGGGGGCGGGCCGGGGATCTGAGCGCATCCTCGATCTCGTCCAGCCCGACAGGCGCGTTGTCCCTCAATGTCATGGCGACAAGAAACGACGCGCCCGCCAAGTATTCCTTCTCGAGGAGATGGGTCTCCGTGGAGAAGGCGCCGCCACGCTTCTCCACGCCCCAACGGGTCCACCCGCTGGTCTCACGGCCAAGGTCGACCGACTGGAAGTCATCGATCCGCACCGGTGCGCGGTCCTGACGCACCGCGAACCGCAGTGCGTCCTGAAGGCGTGTGGTCTTCTCCCCATCCCGATACCGCCAGCCCAGCGCCGAGGCGAGGAGGCCGGTCAACCCCGAGCGCGTCGGGAACCCAAGTGTGGGGCGGCGCGGGTCCAGAGCGACGCCTCCCCACGCCTGGAGCGGTCCGTCCAGACGAAGGAGCAGGTAATCCGTCATGGGATCACCCCGCGAAGATCTGATCGAGCGCCGCGTCGAACGAGACCGGCTCGATCCGGCTCCCCTGGGGGAGGGGGTGGATCGTGGCGAGGCTCTCCTTGTCCGCGGTGAACCCGTACATCGTCTCGAGCCGAGTACGGTATAGCATCAGCGCGTTCACCGAATTCACCATCAGCCCCGCGACCTCGCCGTCGACGGGTTTCAGGAACGCGTTGGCCAGCGTCCTCGGCTGCGTCGAGCCGCGTTCGAGGAGCACGAACTCGGCGAAGGCGTAGGGAGCCGTCGACCCGCGTTTCGCGCCGGGGCTGACCGTCGCCATCGCATGGACGAGATTGCGCGCCAGGCGCTCGGCGAGCTCCGCCTCCCGTCCGAGATTCACCCGGAGCTGCTCCATGTCGATGACCGCATAGGTGTAGAAGACGCCGCTGGTCAGCTCCGTGTCCTGGACCAGTCCTGCGCCGGCGTCGTCCACATTGAGCGTGTCGACTGCCGTGAAGTAGTCGGTCTCCGCGGTCTCGGCGTGGGTCGTGAAGGCATGGGCCACGCTGACCGCCGCGTCGACCCGCGCGAAAAGATCACTCGTGACCATCCGGCCGAAGAGCGCCGTGTCGACGGAGGCCGGCAGTTCCTTGAGGATCGGCTTGAGCGCTTTCTTGTCGATCGGTGCCACCTTCTGGAGCGCTTTCCCATCCATCGGGTCCACGCCTGCGGCACGTACCTGCTCGAGGATCTTGACCGCCTGTTCGGTCAGGAACTCCGTCTCCGCCCGGGTCAGGACCAGGAGCTGACCGCTCCGCGCGGTCTCCGCCCCCGTCTCCTTGTCCTTTACGGGCTTCGTGTCCACCGTCTCCTTCATCAGGTACTGCGCGATGGCGAGCGCCTCCGCTTCGGTCGCTCCGTGCTCCTTCACCAACGGTTCCGCCACCCGCTTCTCGTAGATCCGGGTGCTGCGGTCCGCGAGCTGCCCCAGATCCGTGATCCCCGGCGCCTCGCGCCAGTGCTTCTTGAGACACTGGGACGAGATCCGGACCCTCACGCTTCCGCCGAAGGGGATCCGCTTGGCCAGCCCTGCATCATCCCGGTTCAGCAGGCTCGCCGGGTAGGCCGTGAGCATGTGGACCTGGATCATGTCTCCCTTCGCCATCATTCACCTCCCTCGGTCGTGGATTGTGCGGCGCGGCGCGAGCGCGTCACGAAGAAGTCGCGCGCGAAGTTGTTGCGATGCTTCTCGTCCCAGCGGTAGAGCAGGTGACCGAACGATACCCAGTCCACACCGGCCACGGCTTTGGCCTTGGTTGCGGAAAGGAGCCGGTCGGCTTCGCGCCAGGCGCCTTGCTTGTCGAGACGGAGCCATCGCTCGACTCGGGCGGCGCTCACGCCGGCGCTCTCGAGAACGTGCCCGGGCCTCTCACCCGGGGTGTGCGGGTACGTCACCATCAACGGCAAGACCGACATCCAGAACGGCTCGTCCAGCTGGTGGATCTCGAACTGGTCCACCAACCGCCAAAACACCTCCGGCGGGATGCGCATCGAATCCTGTCGAAGCCGGCTGAGCTCGGCGCGCTCGCCACGAGAAAGCTTTTCGATCGCGCGGGCGATCCCCGCGATCCGGGAGGCCAACGTTCGCTCCCTACGCTCCTCCTCGATCTCCGCCGCCTCGGCTACCTCCCCGTACGCCACAGTAGCCACGGTCATGCGATATCCTCCTCGTTGAAGGTTTCGCCCCCATCGTCGATCGCCTGCCCGCCGGTCACCTCGCCGCGCATGACGCGGAGCCGGTAATCGAGCCAGGTAGCGGCCAGGACCTCACGTTCGTACCGCCTCGCCCCAGATGTCGGGATCCCGCGCATCGTTCGCTGGAAGGTCGATCGCGTGAGATCGCTCAATCGTTTGCCCCATTCCGTCAGATAATCCATGTCTCCTCGCGCCCTCCGTTCGGCGGCGGCGAGCAGAGTGGGGATGTAGATTCGGTCGATCTCACGCTCAAGTTCACGGGCGGGCCCTTCGACCTTCGCATCATCGCCTTCGCGCGGCTTCGGCGTCCCAGCCAGGAGAACGCGTGTGGCCCCGCGGATCGCGCTCTTGGCCGCTTTGGCGAGGTGGAGCATCTCCGCGTGCGCTTGCTGGACGGGCTCCGGTTGGGCGAGGAATGCGAGTGCGCTGGTGGACGGGAAGAGAACTTCCCGCTGGTGGAATCCGCCCGTCTTTCCCTGCTCGAACGCCGTCCCCTCAAAGACGACTCGCACGTCGGTGCGCGAAGCCGCCGGGGAGCCTACCAACGCGGTCACGGTGTCCGATGGAGCGCCCTTCACCCTGAAGAGCAGATTGACGACCTCTTCATAGCCGTACCCCCACCGCATCGTCCCGCGTACCTTGAATCCGCCAGGGTGCTTTGGGTTGGGGACCAGCGGTGTGAAGATGTCGCCCAGCACGCCACCGTCGGTGTGATCGAGAACACGGGCGGCGTTCGTCGGCTTGAACCATACCCGCCGGAACCGCCCGTTCTCGTCCGGCGCATCCACACGAATCAATCGCGCGAGAGGGATGAATGCGGGGTCGAGTTGTTTCGCCGGCAACGGATTCTCCCCGTCCCACCGTAGCGTCCAGAGCGCCCAAACCGAACCTCGGACCTCGAGACGGTCGCGGATGTATTCCCAGCGATCGAGGAACACCCCGACGTCGTGGCGGAACGTCTCGACGTACCCGGACCCGATCCGGACGCCCATGAATGGCGTACCGCTCCCGGCGCCCGAAGCCGACCCCATCAATTGCGAGCCATAGTTGCCCCGCCCACCAAAGATTACCCCCGACTGGTACTCGACCAGCGCGTAGACCGTTTGCTCTGTCGTCAGCGACCGGTCAACGTCAACCTTGCGCTCATGGTTCTTCGAGCCGATCGCAGTCGTGAGTAGACTCGTCGACTCCTCGGCGTAACCATTCTCCGGCGCCTGGCCGTCGGGAGTCGGCGGTTGGAGGAAACCGGGGAGGAGTGGATCGGGCTGGAAGAGCCGCCATGCTTCATCGCTCCCCGCGGCCTCCACGAGCGCGGCTTCAATCCCCTCGGAGAGCTCTGCGGCGGCCATCGTCGATGCGCGCTGCACGTCCAGTCCCATGGCATGCAGCGCCTTGGCGGCGCAGCGGACGAGGAAGCGGTACCAGTAGCTCCGCTGAATCGGGGTCACATGCGGGAAGGAGAGTACGTCCTCCGGCCCCGCGAGCAGCCGCGCGATCAGCGCTGGCAGCGTGAGCGGCCGGTCCGGTCCATCCGGCGCAACCGTGAATAGGGGATCCCGCAAGACGTGCGAGGCAGTGATTGTCGTTTGGTGCATCCGACCTCCTGGAATGGAGAAGGAGCGTGATGCGAACTTGTCTTTTTCGAGACGGCAGTTGACCGACTCGACGTGGGCGGTCCACACGGTAACGCCACCCTCGGACAATACGATTTGATACGGGACAGGGTGGTTACGGCAGGCCCGTGGATGAAGCCTCACAATCTGGTGTCGGCTAAGCAGCGGGTGCAATGATTTCGTGCCCCATCAGGACGCGGGTCTGCCGCTCCTCGGTCCGTCCCTCGATGTCGATGACGAGCATCGGCGCCGCCGCACCTGTGATCTGCGACGCGGCGCGGCGGACCCGCACCACTCTAACTGGAGGATGACACGACGGCACACCGAGATCGCTCCGGCCGAGACGCCTGCAAATCGCCTCGGCGAGCGCCACCTTCCCGGGACTTGCGCCCGGGCGCCGATGTTGAGCCGCCACATGGTAGCCGATAGCTCCCGCGAAGAGATCGACCAACTGCAGCAGGTCATCACCGTCAGACCGGCGCGTTATTATCCCGGCAATCGGCGGTGCCACGGCCGGCAGCAGATGTGAATACCGCCGGTTCAGCGCGAGCCGCGTCTCCCGCAATCTCAGTCGATTCCGGAGCGTCCGGTCGTCGAGGTAAACCAGATGCCGCACTCCAGGGTTGAGAAACTCGCTCAGGAGGAGTTCCCAGGCCCGGAAGAGGCCAGCTTCTCGGTCTGGCCCCGTCCATATGCGCTCCCTGGTCAGCGCCCGTTCGATTACCAGAACACGGAACTCGCCCCTCCCACGGCTCACCACATCGATGCCGAAATCCACGACATCGAGATATGCAGGGTGCACCCGGGACCCGCTGGGCTTGTTCCACTTGATCTCCCCGGGGAAACCACCATATATACGCCGGATATCGCTCAGCCCGGCGCGCAGCTCGGCAGAGTCCTCGGGCGTAAGCCACAGACTTGCAAACACATCCCACCCATTACGCGATAGCGACTCATCGCCGAATACCTCGACTCTACCACCTAAACCGGATCGAGCGACCATGGTGCCACCCTGCCCAACGCAGATGTAGAGACTCGGGAATAACAAGAAAGTACCCCCGCTTGCGCGAGGACCGCGTTGCCATCAATGGATCTCTGCAACGCACGCTAGGACCACCCCCACCGCAGTGAGGACCGAGATCCGGCAGCGATCGTAATGCAGCCAGTCGGAGTTGTCAATGGTTCTCTTCAAAGTACGCTATTACACAGCTTGACACACGTTGTCGGCAAACCCCAATAGTCCAGCGTAACGCATTGACACATATCCACTTACACGACTAGACCGCGCCGGTCAGGAGGCCCCATGATCCTCCCCCCCAACCGCTTCTGGGCAAAGTTCGACGAAGACCATCGCACCTGGCACCCGCTGATCGCCCACTCGGCGGACGTCGCGGCGGTCCTGTCGCGTCTGCTCCAGGATGATTCCCCGATCGCGGCACGGCTCGCGCGCGCCGCCGGGCTCGAGCGGCTGAGTCCCGAGGTGAGATCCGCACTCGTCTACCTCGCCGTGCTCCACGATTTTGGGAAGGTCAACCACGGGTTCCAGGAGAAGATCCTTCCCGCCGGAACGCGCCGCAGGTGGCCCGAGAACGGGCATGTTACGGTCGTCCTGAAATCTCTTTCGACGACGCCGTCGCTCCAGCAGGTGACTGCGGAGATGCTCCAGGCGTTTTCGGGCAACCCTATGGAGACGTCCAGCCTCCTCATGGCCGCGCTCTGCCACCACGGCCGCCCGCACGCGCTGGAGAACGAGATCGCCCCTCTTTCCCGCCTCTGGGACCCCGCGGCGCGCCCAGGGTGGGATCCGCTCGCCATGATCCGGCGCCTCATCGTCCACGCGCGTCGCTGGAGCGGGCTGGACGGGATCGGCTCGCCGGTGGCCGTGCCGACGCACCCGGCGTTCACGCATCTCTTCGCCGGCGCGCTCACGCTGGCCGACTGGATCGGGTCGACCGAATCGGTCTTCGAGTTCGATCCGACTGCCGACGACGAGCCGGACCGCTACTGGCAGAAGGCCCAGGACAAAGCCGCGTATGCGTGCGCGGCGATCGGCGTCGTCCCGGAGACGCGCGTGGTCATCCGGCCGGGTGCCGATCTCTTGAAGGAGATCTTTCCGAACGTCTTCTCCACGAACGAGCCGACGCCCCTCCAGCGCCATGTAGCGGAGATGCCGCTGCCTTCGAGCGGATCCCGCGTGCTGATCGAGTCGGAGACCGGGAGCGGGAAGACGGAGGCGGCATTGACGCTGTACACGCGGATGCGCGCCGCGGGTCGGGTCGCAGGGCTCGTGTTCGCGCTCCCCACCCGCGCCACGGCGACCGCGATGCACAGGCGAGTGCTCGCCGCGCTCCCTCGCATCTACGGCGATGGTCCCGCCCCCACCGTCGCCCTCGCCATGGGTGGTGCTCACGTTCGCGCGATAACGAACGATGCCCTGGTCGGCGAGGCCCCGCGCACCTACGACGACCCGGGGGACCGAGACCTCGTCTCGTGGTCGTCGTCGAGCGCGAAGAAGTTCTTCGCGGCCGAGATCGTTGTCGCCACGATCGACCAGGTCCTCCTCTCCGGCCTCCTGACCAAACACGCCCACATGCGCCTGGCGCTCCTGAGCCGACACCTCCTCGTTGTGGACGAGCTTCACTCGTACGACCGCTACATGGCCGAGGTGCTGGGGAACGTAGTGGATTTCCACACCGGCGCGGGGGGCGTCGCCGTGTTCATGTCCGCGACGCTGTCGTCTGTCGAGCGTCGTCGGTTCGGTGGATCGACCGGCGACGAGCCAACGTTGGATGAGGCCATCGCACAGCCCTATCCGGTTATTTCGGTGTGTGATTCTCTGGATGGCGCGTGGCGGGACGTGCCGCTTGCGGCAGGAAACCGACCCGGCCGCGAGATCACCTGGAACGCGGTTTCGGAACTCGACGCACTCCGCTCTGCCGTGGAGGCAGCCCGATCTGGCGCGCGGGTATGTATCCTCCGTAACACCGTGAAGGGCGCGAGGGCCACCGTCGCCAAGATCCACGAGATAGATGGTGGGACCCTGCTCTGGCGGCCCGAGGGGAGCCCGTACACGCCGGCATATCATTCCCGTTACACCCAGCCCGACCGGGAGGCCCTCGACTTCGCCGTCCTCGCCGATTTCGGATGGGATTCGCCATCGAGGGGAACCGTCCTCGTCGCCACGCAGGTCGCAGAGCAGAGCCTCGACGTCGATTTCGATTACATGGTGACCGATCTCTGTCCGATCGACGTGCTCCTCCAGCGCATCGGCCGCCTACACCGGCACCGTCGGTCCCGACCGGGCGGCTTCGAGTCCGCAAGGATCGCTGTGATCGCTCCGGAGAGGCCGCTCATCGAATACGTACACGGCGACAAGATGAACGGCCCCCACGGGTGGGGCCCCGTTTACGGCGACCCGGGCGATCTCGAGCTGACGCTCCGCCTGATCCGCGACCCCGCGTGGGCGACGATCTCGATCCCACGTGACAACCGCGAACTGATCGAGCGCGTCTACCATCCGATGCCACGCGAGAAGCTCGCCAACGAATCCGAGGCGTGGGAGAAGGCGTTCATCGTTAATGAAGGGAAGTATCTCGGCCGGATTGTCCACGCGCGCGGGGCATCCATCGACTTCCAGATCGGCTACACAGACAACGGCCGCCGTTTCGATCCGATTGCCGAGCGCCGCATCAGGACCCGCCTCGGAGACGACAGCATTCGAATTGATATCGGCGCCGAGGTCCCCTGTTTCTATGCCGATAGGGGAGCCATCACGCCAGTGACGACCATCGACCTCCCGTTCCACGTGGTCGCTCGCGCCGACGAGGATGCTATGGCCCCACGCGTCTCCGATGTGACCGTCACCCCCGACGGCATCCAGTTCCTCGTCAACGGCCACGCCGTCCGGTATGATCGGGACGGCTGGCATTGGTAGGACCCGATCCAGCGGAGTCTTCTGTGCCAGGAGAGTGCTACGGCGTTTATCGGGAACATCCCGGCGTAGGGTGGTCACTTGCCTCGCGTTCCGCTTCCCACGCCGCCGATCAACCTTGCAAATCTTCCACGCAACGGAAGATTTGCAAGGATGATCCACCCCTCGCCATCGAGGCCGACGGCACCGACGTGACCTGCGGGCAGAACCTCTATGGCCAGGCCGTCGTGCCGGCGGGGCTGGTCGTGGCGGTGCCGTGAGGTGCACGCCCGCTTGATGGTCGACGGCGGACGCGCTCCGGCCTCCCCGGCACCACTCTACGCCATCCACGGATCACCGCTCGCGGCGGAGCGAGCGGTGATCCCAGAACGGGGGGGGCAATGCGACAAGCGGTCATCGACGGGGGACGATCTGATAGTTTCGACTGTTGAAATTCGGACACCGCACCGCGGATGACGGCCGTCGATTCGTCGCTTACCCCCGACGGTTACGACTCCGTATACAGCTCCCGTTCGACGGCAGAGTGCACCGCGATCGCGCCAATTCCTCCCGGATGGCCACCAATGCGACGTCGACCCCGGCCGCATAATCAGCCCACCGGCTGGAAACCGGGGAGTCAGGCCTCAGATCCGGCGCACTCAGGTCGAGAAAACAAGGGACGTCGTCGGGGCAGGGCAGTTCAGAGTAGCTGTGGAACGCATTCGCGAAGTGCGCGGCAAATCCGGAATTGGGCAGAATGATGTTTCCGCCCTCGGACCAGAAGTCGAGCTCATCGCCCACCGGCTCGCCCACGATGGTCACATCGCCGGCGGCCCTCCACGCCGCGGCCGCCGTGATCCCCGCCGAGAACGTCGCACGGCCGGTGATCACGAAGCGCGGGATGCCACGCGTGCGCTCCTCGAGCGTCGCCATGAGGTCTTTCGCGAGGTCCAGGTTCCCGCCGGTGTTGAACCGGAGGTCCAGGACGAACGCCCTCGGGCGCAGACTGTCGAGAGCGGCGAGCAGCCTCTCGCCGAATGCGGAGATGGGCTCGTCCGGCATCTCCGACGCACGGTTGTATTAGACGTAGAGGATGTCGTCGTTCGGCAGGTGCTCGAACCAGTAGTGTCGCTCGGGATGGCGCAGGTAGAGCGGCAAGCCGCCTACGCTCTCGAGCGCGTGGGTCCACCCGTCGTCACGGTGCGCGGGAGAGAGATCCCACCACGCCTCGACCGGAGTCTGACGGCGGACCAGCGGGAGCGGCTCGACCTCGGCGCGGAACGGCCGCGCACGGCACTGCGACAGGTGTAGCTCGACCGACTCCAGCTCCGGCGTTATGTGGAACCCGTAGAGCGCCTCCGGGCTGGTGAGTAGATACGCACTCATGTAGTCGGTCCAGGACGCATTGCCGGCGTATGCCGGGGCGACGCGGTCGCGCGCATCCCGCGCATCCACTCCGGCAATGGCGTCGATGCGGCAGCCCAGCAGGTCCCGGTACTCCGCTGTCGTCCGGACCACGTACAGCCCATCGCTGAACCACCAGATGCGGACCGGCAGGCGCCGCAGCTCGGTCCGGTTCCGAAGGAGGTACAGCCGTGTGTGCGCGTTCCCGGAGAGGGCGACGGCTGACGCCATCCGCATGATGATTTCCGGATCGCTCAATGCCTCCACGGACCCGCGGAGGTCTTCGATCCGATCGAGGAAGAGCGCTCGCTCGGCAGGCGTAAAGCTGCGATCCGCTCTCAAGAACCGCGAAGCGAGTGCGTCCAGGTCCTGCCGCCAGGCCTCGGCTCGATTCGCCGGCTGCGGGTAGCGCGGCACGCGCACCAACGCCAGCGGAAACCTCTCCTCGCCGTCGCGGAGCACGCCGACCAGCCGGTCCCCCCGGCGCTCGGCCTCGATCTCGAGGCGGCCGGGCGTGAGCACCACGGTCACGCCGCCATCGCCTGGAACGACGTCGTGCACCGGGATCGTTCTGCCGAGGACGACGATGCTACCGGTCCATCCGGTCCGGTCACGGTTCAGATGCAGCGTGACGAACACCGGAGCCCGAGGTCCCTCGAATTCGCCTTCCCATGTCCCGTCGAGGCTGTCCTTCGCAGAACCGCGGCCCGACACGTCCTGCGCCGCCAACCCAGCGGGACCGCCCATGAGCAGGAAGGCGGCAAGCAACATGCGGGGAACGACTGTGATCTTCGTGTTCATGGCTTGGGTCGGCTCACAGGTGGGATGTGCGGGTCACCATCCGTTGGACACCAGAAGGGGACGCGGGGTTGGGGCTGACCGTGCCCTCGAGTCTTACGGCCTGAACGAGAGATCCGTCGGAAGCCCAAAGAGGCGCTTGCCGTACGGCGGCCGAAAACGGCTTATCGTAGCAGATCCAGGATCGAGTCGGTATGCGGCACCGTAGGGCCGTCGTCCGACGTCAGGGCGACGACCGAATCGTCGGTGTCCACGTACGTAACGAACTCACCGAAGAGCTGCACGGACCGCGACTTGTGAAGCCGCGCCCCCGGGCACCCCATCTGCCCACAGCGCCGATGTCATCACGATTCTGGGTCTAGGGGTCGACGGGGGAGCGGAATCTCCCGCAGTGGGTCCCCGCCGTCGACGAATAGGCGCCCGGTCGGCTTGAGGGCTGCTACTATGCGCCGAAGGGCACGCCGCCCCGCCTCCGGGTACCGCCCGTCCAATGCGCCGACCCGCACAGCGAAGGCGATGTCGAAGAGCGCCTCACCCTCCTCGAGTTCGAAATCCTCGATAGCCACCTGACGGAAGATGAGGCGCCCCGAGGCGATTTCGGCCTCCGACCCACGCCTCGCCTGCTCGATGGCTTTTGCCGACCGGTCGATGGCGAGGATCTGCCCGTCGCCGATCCTCCTGGCGACGGCACGAGCGGCCGCCCCGGGTCCACAGCCGATCTCGAGCACGCGGAGCCCCGGGAAGGGCAGGGCATCTACGATGGCGGCAAGTCGTGGTGACAGATCTGAAGTCTTGGAGCGCATTCTCGCCATCCGATGAGGTGTTCCGCCGCCCAACACCCTCACATTGAGCTACAAACCGGCTCACGATGACGGCGGTGGCCGCGGAACGGCTGCCCACAGGAGAAAACGGATACCGCTTTTTCCGGGCCTGGGCTGCTGCAATCGAGGCGTCTCGAACTACTCCGAGCCGGCCGACTCCTGACAAACAAGACTCGCGTGGCGAGCGCTCAGGAGCCGCGGCCCCGCGCGGTTCATCCAGACATTCCTGCACCGGCGCTGGATCGCCGCACCCGCGTCCGGCGAGTTCCCACTCGGCACGACCGGCTCCCGCCCCATCACGATGACGCCCGTGCACCAGTCGAATTGTCCTCGAGGGCGCATCGCCACCACTCGTCGAATATCGCGTTCCGCATCGAGTGCGACAACGAAGTTGAGTAGCGAATCCACCTCTCCCGGACCGCGCGATTCTAGAAGTCCGCCTAGGTGCACTGCACGAGCATCGCCGAATGCCTGGGCGTCGACATCGCCACCGTTGAGGAGCTCGCCGAGATGGGCTAAGAGGAGCGCGACCGCGGCCGGTGCGGCTACCGTTGCGGGGTGAGGCAAGGCAGGTAATATCGGGGTAGAAGGCGCGGAGGCGGCTGGCGTGGAGGCAAGGAGCGTGGAGTCGGGAGCCAGAGAGCGCATGGCCAACGAATCGGCGGTGACGGAGCCGCGGGCGACCAAGTCCGCGCTAGAGGAGTCCCGGGAAACGGAGCCACGGGCGACCAGACCTGTGGCCGGTGAGTCGGGGGCCTTGTCACCACGCGAGGGCCGCCTCCGCACCGCCCTCAGCCTCCGCCACCCCTTCGACCGCGAGATCCTCGCGCTCGCCATCCCCGCGCTCGGCACGCTCGCGGCCGACCCGCTCGTCTCCCTCGTGGACACGGCCTTCGTGGGACGGCTCGGCGTCGTGCCGCTCGCGGCGCTCGGCGTCAACGTCTCGGTCTTCGGGCTCGCCTTTCTCGTCTTCAACTTCCTCGCCTACGGCACGACGCCGATGGTCGCCCGGGCGGTCGGCGCGGGCGACCGCGCGCGGGCCGGCCGCCTCGCCGTCGAGGCGCTGACCCTCGCGGTCGTGGCCGGGACCGTCGCGCTCGCCATCCTCCAGCTCCTCGCCATCCCGATCGTCCAGGCGATGGGCGCGAGCGGCGAGCTCGTCGCGCCGGCCGTCGAATACCTGCGGATCCGTGCCCTCGCCGGCCCGGCCGTGCTCATCATCACCGCGTCGAACGGGATCTTCCGCGGCTGGCAAGATACGCGCACGCCCTTCGTCGTCGCGCTCGGGCTGAACGCGGTCAACCTCGTCCTCGACCCGATCCTGATCTTCGGTGCGGGATGGGGGCTGCGCGGCGCGGCGGTCGCGACCGTCGCCGCGCAGTGGGCCGGCGCCGTCGCCTTCCTCTGGCTCATCCTCGGCTCGCGCCGCGAGGCGCTCGGCGTGCGGCCGATCCTCCCGCGCCCGCGCGACCTGCTCCCCTTCCTGAGCGTCGGCGGCGCGCTCGTCACGCGGACCTTCTCCCTCGTCGGGACCCTCACGCTCGCGACCGCCGTCGCGACGCGTGTCGGGACCGTCGACGTCGCCGCGCACCTCGTCGCCTCGCAGCTCTGGCTCATGCTCGCGCTCCTCGTCGACGCGCTCGCCGTCGCCGGGCAGGCGATCGTCGGGCGGCTACGGGGCGAGGACCGGCCGGGCGACGTCGTCCGCGCCGCCGACCGGCTTCTCGCCTGGGGGCTCGGCGTCGGCATCCTCCTCGCGCTCGGATTCCTCGCCCTCGCGCCCTGGCTGCCGCGACTCTTCACCGACGACCCGGCCGCGATCGCGGCGACCTGGACCGTGCTCCCCTTCGTCATCGCGATGCAGCCGCTCAACGCGCTCGTCTTCGTCTGGGATGGGATCTACATCGGCGCCGAGGCGTTCCGGTTCCTGGCCGCGCAGATGGTGGCCGCCGCGCTCTCGGCCTGCGCCGTCCTCCTCCTCGTCGTCCCGATGGGGTGGGGGCTCCAGGGCGTCTGGTGGGGGATCGTCACGCTCATGTTCGTCCGCGCGGGGACGCTAGGGATCAGGTACGGGCGCGTCTTCCGGCTGCCCTGAGCCCTCACCCCCGAGCCCTGAGCCCTGATTCCCCGTGCATCCTCTCCCGCCACACCCCATATTCGCCCCGGCGACGACGCCCAACACGACGGGGCACGCACCATAACGAACACGACGACCCCGCGCCCGACCCCGATGCCCGTGCGCCTCGAGCCGCCGGGCCGAGCCAGCGGCATCCGCCCCCTCCGCCTCGCCTTCCTCGTCTTCCTCGCCGTCTACGGCGTGGTGTGCATTATGGACCTCAAGAGGGGCTGGCTCATCCAGGGCGTGAACCTGGGAGTCCACGAGACCGGCCAACTTCATCTTCGCCCCGTTCGGCAAATTCATGACCGCGGCCGGCGGCACGCTGTACCAGCTCATCATGCCCTGTATGTTCCTCCTGTACTTCCTCCGCCGCGGCGACGGCTTCGCGGTCGGCGTCATGCTGTGGTGGATCGCCAAGAACTTCTGGGAGATCTCCGTCTACGCCGGCCACGCCCAGGCCCGCGTCCTCCCCCTCCTCGGCGGCGGCGGGCACGACTGGTACTTCATGCTGACCGAGCTCGGGTGGCTGCGGCACACGCAGCTGGTGGCGAAGGTGATCCATGGGATCGGGGTGGTGATGTTTGGGGTGGGGGTATATGTGGGGTGGAGGAATGTGGCGGGAGGGCGGAGGCGGCGGGCTCGCGCCGGGTTGTGACGCAGCCACGGCGGTTGCTGTAAATGGCGATCGAAATGGGGGCTTCCGCAGCGATCTAGCCCTTGATGCTCTGGAGCAGGCCCTCTGCGAGCGGTATCAGGAGAGAGCGGAGCGGCTGATCCACGACCGCCTTCCCGAGCCCCTCGGCTACGTGCCACCGGTCGAGTTCGAGGGAGCGTACTGCCATTGTGTTGCCGGTCAGGACAAGAATGGCAACTCTAAAGTAAACCAGTTTCCGGAAACTGGAAGTACAGCGCCTCGCCCAAGGGCAAAACCGAATTCTTGCGCGCTCGTGCTATTGTATGAGACTCGAAGACCTCACCCCTTGCGCGAGCGTCCGCGGCATCCTGCCCGATGCCGCCGTCGCCGTCGTCAACGTGCAGTGGCGCGGCTCCGACGCGCTAACGCTCATCTGTCGTGACCCCGTGCGCCAGAACGGCCGTGCTCCCAAGTTGACCGCTCGGCCGCGCACCGTTAGTAATTGTGCCGCATCGCCGCACGGGATCGAGTGACTCACACCGCACGCCTGTTTTCCGATGTCGTCCACCATCGAGTATCCCCAAAGCTCTGATTCACGACCGTTGGTCGTCAAGGAACAGGACATCGAGACCGAGTTCATCCAAAAACTCGTCGACCTGAAATACACCTACCGCCCGGACATCCGCGACCGTGCAGCGCTGGAGCGCAATTTTCGCGAGAAATTTGAGGCGCTCAATCGCGTTAAGCTCACCGATACCGAGTTCCAGCGCTTGCTCGACGACCTGATTTCGCCGGATGTCTTCAAGAACGCCGTCCGCCTTCGCGAGAAGAACGACTTCATCCGCGACGACGGCACGCCGCTGACCTACACGCTCGTCAACATCAGGGACTGGTGCAAGAACGACTTCGAGGTCGTCCACCAGCTCCGCGTGAACACCGACTACAGCCACCACCGGTACGACGTCCTGCTTCTCATCAACGGCGTCCCGGTCGTGCAGGTCGAGCTGAAGACCCTGGGCGTCAATCCGCGCCGCGCGATGGAGCAGATCGTTCAGTACAAGAACGATCCGGGTAATGGCTACACCCGCACGCTCCTCTGCTTCATCCAGCTCTTCATCGTCAGCAACCGCACGCAGACCTTTTATTTTGCGAACAACAACGCACGGCATTTCAACTTCGCCGCCGACGAACAATTCCTGCCCATTTACACGTGGGCCGACCGCGACAACAAACCCGTCACGCATCTCTACGATTTCGCCGACCACTTCCTCCAGAAGTGCGAGCTCGGCCGCATGATCAGCCGCTACATGGTGCTCATCCAGAGCGAGCAGAAGCTCCTCATGATGCGCCCGTACCAGATCTACGCCGTCCAGGCCCTCATGGACTGCGTCGAGCGGAACGACGGCAACGGCTACATCTGGCACACCACCGGCAGCGGCAAGACGCTCACCTCCTTCAAGGCCGCCACGCTGCTCCGCGAAAACGACCAGATCGCCAAATGCGTCTTCGTCGTCGATCGCAAGGACCTCGACCGCCAGACGCGCGAGGAGTTCAACCGCTTCCAGGAAGGCTGCGTCGAGGAGAACACCAACACCGAAACGCTTGTCCGTCGCCTGCTCTCCGAGGACAAGGCCGACAAGGTGATCGTCACCACCATCCAGAAGCTCGGCCTCGCCCTCGACGGCACCAACAGGCGCAACTACCGCGAGCGCCTCGCCCCGCTTGCCGCCAAGCGCCTCGTCTTCATCTTCGACGAGTGCCACCGCTCGCAGTTCGGTGAGAACCACCGGGCGATCAAGGAGTTCTTCCCCAACGCCCAGCTGTTCGGCTTTACCGGGACACCCATTTTCGAGCAGAACGCCACGCGCACACAGATCGCCGGCAACCAAGCGTCCTATCTCACGACTCAGGACCTCTTCCAGCGCCAGCTCCACGCCTACACGATCACCCACGCGATCGAGGACAAGAACGTCCTCCGCTTCCACGTGGACTACTTCAAACCGGAGGGGGATTTCGCCTCCGTCGCCGGCGAACGGCTGCGGAAACGCAAGATCGTCGAGGCCATCCTCGACAAGCACGACGCCGCCACGCACCAGCGCCGCTTCAACGCCCTCTTCGCCACCGCCTCGATCAACGACGCGATCGAGTACTACGAGCTCTTCAAGACCATCCAGACCGAGCGCCAGTCGGCCGATCCGGATTTCGTCCCGCTCAAGGTCGCGTGCGTCTTCTCTCCGCCCGCCGACGGCGATCCCGACGTGAAGCAGATCCAGGAGGACCTGCCGCAGGAACAGGCCGACAACCAGGTCGAGCCCGAGAAGAAAAAAGAGGCCCTCGGCGCCATCATCGCCGACTACAACGCCCGCTACGGCACCAACCACGCCGTCGGCGAGTTCGACCTCTACTATCAGGACGTCCAGAAGCGCATCAAGGACCAGCAGTTCCCCAACGCCGACCTCCCGCGCAAGGGCGCGGAGAAGGTCGACCTCACCATCGTGGTCGACATGCTGCTCACGGGCTTCGACTCGAAGTTCCTCAACACGCTCTACGTCGACAAGAACCTGAAACATCACGGGCTCATCCAGGCCTTCTCGCGCACCAACCGCGTGCTGAACGCCACCAAGCCCCACGGCCACATCCTCGATTTCCGCGCGCAGCAGGAGGCCGTCGACGAGGCCATCGCCCTCTTCTCCGGTGTCGACAGCGGGAAAAGGGCCCGCGAGATCTGGCTCGTCGAGCCTGCGCCCGTGGTCGTCGAAAAATTCAAGAAGGCGCTCACGGAGCTCGGCGACTTCATGCGCTCGCAGGGCCTCGAGCCCCGGCCGGAGGCCGTGCCCGCACTGCGTGGCGACGAGTCCCGCGCCGCCTTCATCAACCACTTCCGCGAGGTGCAGCGGCTCAAGACCCAGCTTGACCAATACACCGACCTCCCGCCCGCGCTGCGCGAGGAGGTCGAAAGCCTGCTCCCCAAGCCGGTCCTCACCGCCTTCCGCGGCGTCTACCTCGAAACCGCCCAGCGCCTGAAGGAGCAACGGGAAAAACCCGGCACCGAACCCAACCCTGTCGTCGATCAGCTCGACTTCGAGTTCGTCCTCTTCGCCTCGGCGATCATCGATTACGACTACATCATGGCCTTGATCACGCGCTACGCAAATCAGGGCCCGAAGAAGCTCAAGCTCAAGCGCGATGAACTCGTCGGCCTCATCCGCAGCGAGGCGCGGTTCATGGACGACAGCCAGCTCATCGTCGACTACATCGACTCGCTCGGAGAGGTGAAGGGCCGTTCTGAGGACGAAATCCGTGCCGGCTTCGAGCGTTTCCGCGCGGAACGACAAGGCGCCGAAGTCGCCGCCCTCGCGGAAAAACACCGGCTTTCAGCAGACCGCCTCCAGGCTTTCATCGACACCATTCTCCAGCGCATGGTCTTCGACGGCGAGCAGCTCACCGAACTCATGCAGCCCCTTGGCCTAAACTGGAAAGCCCGTCGCCTTGCGGAACTCGCTCTGATGGAGGACCTTGTACCACTGCTGAAACAACGGGCCGCCGGCCGTGAAATCTCCGGTCTCAACGCTTATGAATCATGACGAGAAAGAACGACATGACGCAGGAGGAAAACAACCCGCTTATCCCGAAGCTCCGGTTTCCGGAGTTTCGCAATGCTGGTGGTTGGCGCACCGTTCAATTATCGGAGGTCTTGGATTACGAGCGTCCTGACCGTTATATCGTTAACGATACAAATTACGTAAACGACGGAATTCCGGTTCTTACAGCTAATAAGAGTTTTGTCATCGGCTACACAAGAGAAACGGAGAATGTATACACAGATGTTCCTGTGGTCATTTTCGATGATTTCACAACCGATAAGAAGCTTGTCACCTTTGCGTTCAAAGTCAAGTCATCGGCGATCAAGATCCTGAAGGCCAAGAAGGGCGACGACCTGCGCCTGTTATACGAACTGATGGCGCAGATCAAGTTCGACGCTCAAGAACATAAGCGTTATTATATTTCAGAGTACCAATATATTAAGATCCCATTACCTGAAATAAACGAACAAAAAAAGATCGCCGAGTGCCTGAGCACACTGGACGAGCTGATCGAAGCAGAAAGCCGGAAGCTCAACGCGCTCAAGGACCACAAGAAAGGGCTGATGCAGCAGCTCTTCCCCCGCGAAGGCGAAACCCGCCCCCGCCTCCGCTTCCCGGAGTTTCGGTCAAGCCCTGATTGGACCACTCGGCGCATGAACGAGATTTATGCGTTTTTGGCAAACAACTCATTTTCTCGGGATCGCTTGAATTATGTATCCGGAAGTATAAAGAACATACATTATGGCGACATTCATAAGCATTACCGACTCCTTTTTGACGTAACGCGCGAGGTGGTTCCTTATATTAACGACGATGCGCTAACCAGCGAGAGCCAACCAGTCTTTTGCGCTGAAGGCGATATGGTTTTTGCTGATGCCTCAGAAGATCTTGAGGACATCGGAAAGTGCATTGAAATCGTCAATCTAAATAACGAGCGAGTGGTAGCTGGACTGCACACAATTCTTGCAAGACCGAAGACGCGCAGTGCTTTTGCTCGAGGATTTTCCGGTTATCTATTTTCATCCAAACGAATCCGGGCACAAATCCAGAAGGAATCCCAAGGAACAAAGGTGCTGGGCATTTCCGCCAAACGCCTAGCAAACATCGAACTATGTTTCCCGGTTCATGTAGCGGAACAGGAACGCATTGCCGATTGCCTCTCCTCGCTCGACGACCTGATCGCCGCACAAAGCGAGAGGCTCGAAGCCCTCCGCGCCCACAAGCGCGGCCTCATGCAGCAGCTCTTTCCGAATCCGTCCGAGTTTGAATCATGAGCGCAATTGTGTTCCCGAGCCTGACCGCGTTGGCGCAACACCTCCGCGATGAGCTGGAGAACAAGAAATACATCCTTCTTTATGCCTACAACGGCACTGGGAAGACGCGCCTTTCCACCGAGTTCAAGAACCTTGGGAAAAACGGCGATCAGCGCGACACGCTCTACTTCAACGCGTTCACGGAAGATCTGTTTTCGTGGGACAACGACTTGGAGAACGACCGCGAGCGCGTACTGAAGATCAACTCCGAGTCCCGGTTCTTCGCCGGCCTGGGCGAGATGGAGATGGACAATCGCATCCGCCCGCTACTGAATCGCTACGCCGACTTCGACTTCCGCATCGATACTACGAACTGGGAAATCAGCTTCTCACGCGAAGTCCAGGATGGCGATACCACCACGGTCGTGGATCACATCAAGGTATCGCGCGGTGAAGAGAACATTTTCATCTGGTGTTTCTTTCTTGCGATCGTGCAGCTCGCATTGGACGGCGCCGAAGCCTATCGCTGGGTGAAATACATCTATATCGACGACCCCATTTCCTCCCTCGACGAGCATAACGCCATCGCGGTCGCCAATCACCTCGCGCAGATGCTGAAACGGGGAGACAATCGTCTGAAAGCGGTCATCTCCACACATCACACCTTGTTTTTCAACGTGCTGTACAATGAGCTTGGCAGGGCAAAAAAATACTTTCTCAGCAAAGGCACCCTTGCCAATTCCTGCCTCCTTCGTGAACAAGACGACGACACGCCGCTCTTCCATCACGTCGCGACGCTGACCGAGCTTTACGAAGCCGCTCAGAGCGGCCGTCTCTATACCTATCACTTCAACATGCTGCGAGCCGTTCTGGAAAAGACGGCCAGCTTTCACGGTTATCGGAACTTTTCCGCGTGCATTCGCCGCGATGAAGATGACCCCGATGGCATTCTCCATGCGCGCCTGCTCAATATCTTGAGCCATGGAAATTACTCGCTTTATGAGCCACAGGAGATGCTGGAGGAAAACAAGCGCTATTTCAGGAAAATCCTTTACGATTTTCTGAATCGCTACCCCTTCAACCCCGCTCTGTTCCCGTCGGCACCGTCACCTTCAGACGTTTTAGTTAAGGACACTGCACAAGAGCTGGAAACCGCAAAGAGCTGAAACATGACGCATCAAGAACAACAACGCCTTGGCAAGACCCTGTGGGCCATCGCGGACCGTCTGCGCGGTGCGATGAACGCGGACGACTTCCGCGACTACATGCTGTCCTTTCTCTTTCTGCGCTATCTGTCCAGAAACTACGAGGCTGCTGCCCGCCGGGAACTGGGATCTGATTATCCCGAGCTGTCGAAGGATGATCTGCGCGTGCCGCTCGCGGTCTGGTACGACGCCAACCCGGCCGACATCGCGGACTTCGAGAAGCAGATGCGCCTGAAGGTCCACTACGTCATCAAGCCCCAGTACCTGTGGGACAACATTGCCGCGCTGGCCCGCCAGGAGAGCGACGCGCTGCTGGAAACCCTGCACGAGGGCTTCAAGTTCATCGAGAACGAGTCCTTCCAAAGCACCTTCCAGGGCCTGTTCTCGGAGATCAACCTCTACTCGGAAAAGCTTGGCAAGACGCAGGCACAGAAGAACAAGAAGCTCTGCGAGATCATCAAGGAGATCGACAAGGGCCTGGCGGAATTCTCCACCGAGGTCGATACGCTCGGCGACGCCTACGAATACCTGATCGGCCAGTTCGCCGCCGGCTCGGGCAAGAAGGCGGGCGAGTTCTACACGCCGCAGCAGGTGTCCACCATCCTCTCGCGCATTGTCACCCTCGACAGCCAGTCGCCCGAAGCCGGGCCGGTGAAACATCTCGGCAGCGTCTTCGATTTCGCGTGCGGTTCGGGATCACTGCTTCTCAATGTGCGAAACCAGGTGAGGAAGGCCGGTGGCACGATCGGCAAGATCTACGGGCAGGAGAAGAACATCACGACCTACAACCTCGCGCGCATGAACATGCTGCTGCACGGGGTGAAGGACACGGAGTTCGAGATCTACCACGGCGACACGCTCACGAACGACTGGGATTTCCTCCGCGAGACGAATCCCTCCAGGATGCCGAAGTTCGACGCTGTCGTGGCCAATCCGCCCTTCAGCTACCGTTGGGAGCCGACCGAGGCCCTGGCCGAGGACGTGCGCTTCAAGAACTACGGTCTCGCTCCGAAATCCGCCGCCGACTTCGCGTTCCTCCTGCATGGCTTCCACTACCTCAAGGACCAAGGCGTGATGGCCATCATCTTGCCCCACGGCGTGCTGTTCCGCGGCGGTGTGGAAGAACGTATCCGCAAGAAGCTGCTCCTCGACGGCCATATCGACACCGTCATCGGTCTGCCGGCAAATCTCTTCTACTCGACCGGCATCCCCGTCTGCATCATCGTCCTCAAGAAATGCAAGAAGCCGGACGATGTCCTCTTCATCAACGCCGCCGAGCATTACGAAAAGGGCAAGCGGCAGAACGTGCTCCGCGAAGAGCACATCAACAAAATCGTCGAGACATACCAGTTCCGGAAGGAAGAGCCGCGCTACTCGCGACGCGTCAGCATGGCCGAGATCGAGCGAGAAGGTTTCAACCTCAATATCTCGCGCTATATCAGTACGGTAGAGCCCGAACCGGAAATCGACCTCGCCGCCACGCACAAGACGTTGGTCGACCTCGATCAGAAGATCCGCGACGCGAAGAATCGTCACAACGCGTTCTTGCGCGAGCTGGGCTTAGCGGAACTGCCATGACCTATTTCCGAGAGGTTTGATTTCCTGCTACTGTTCGCGCAGACATCAACGTGTCTTCGGAAATGCTGGAGTAGGCGATCCGCAAGTACCAGAACCGCGCCGTGGGAACCGCGCAGGTGATCGAGGAGCTGGTCGCTCTTGCGAAGGAAATGCGGGAAGCCGGCCGGCGCGGCGAGCAGCTCGGCCTGACCGATGGAGAAATGGCGTTCTACGATGCGCTCGAAACCAACGACAGCGCGGTCAAAGTGCTCGGCGACGAAACACTCAAAGCCATCGCGCGCGAGTTGGTCGCTACGGTCAAGAAGAACGTCACCATCGACTGGACGGTGCGCGAGAGCGTGCGTGCGCAGCTACGCGTATATGTGAAGCGCATCCTGCGGAAATACGGCTATCCCCCGGACAAGCAGGAGAAGGCGACCCAGACGGTACTCGAGCAGGCGGAAGTTCTCTCGAGTGCCTGGGCACAGGCATGAAAAATGGCGCGCCGGCGGCAAACCGTCCCGCGCCGGCTGCTGCTCGACGGGCGCCTGAAGGAGGATCCCGATGGCCCCTGGTGGTTCCGCACCGTCACCGGCACCGCGCCCGACGGTCTCAGGACGCGCGTCATCTGGCGCAAGCGCCCGGCGGCGAGAATGCGGAAGGCATTGAGCGCGACAACCTAGTGCTCCACGTGTGGTTCAAGAAGCACGTGTCATCGCCGGTTGAACATCGGTTCTCCCGCACATTTGGTGAATCGGCGCCTGCGGTCGGGGGTACGCCGGGGGAGTTGTCTTTCGTCCTGGCAGTACGCGATGTCTCTTCAGCTACTGGGTTCGATCGCCGATCCGCCGGCCGATCCACGCCGCCGACGGCGCCCCCGCCAACCCCCCACGCCTTGCCCCGTGTCGATCCCCGACCCCATCGTTCGACGTACCGGTGAAGGGGCACGGACACCTGCGCCCCGAGGGGCCGGACGGCCCGGTCCCGCGCCAGACCTTCACGACGGAGGCTCCCATGCAGATGATCCCGTACCTCAACTTCGCCGGTCGGTGCGCCGAGGCGTTCCGCTTCTACGAGAGCATCCTCGGCGGCAAGCTGGAGATGATGACCCACGGCGAGACGCCGATGGCGGACCAGGTCCCGCCCGAGATGCGCGACCTCGTCATGCACGCCCGCCTCATCACCGGCAACGCCATCCTCATGGGCTCCGACGCACTGCCGGGACACGAGGTCCAGCCGCGAGACGTCTACATCGCGCTCCAGCTCGACGACCCCGCCGAGGCGGAGCGCATTTTCGCCGCCCTCGCCGAGGGGGGGCAGGTCTCCATGCCGATCCAGAAGACCTTCTGGGCCGAGCGGTTCGGGATGCTCGTCGACCGATACGGGATCCCGTGGATGGTCAACTGCGGACCGGTGGCATGACCGAACGCCGGGGCGGGGCGGGAGCCACCGCCCCGGCGCCTCCGCGGTGCCGACCCGCCGCGCTGCATCACCTTCACCCGAGAAGATCATGACCCGACGCTTCGCCCTCGCCGCCTCGCTCGCCGCCCTCGCCCTCGCCGGCTGCGCCACCGGCGCGCCCCGCGACGGCCGCGAACCCCGCGACGCCGCCGCTGCGACCGCGGCCCCGCAGGCGACCGGCGCCCCGCGAGAGACCCGCCCGGGCGACGTCGCCCCCCTCCACATCCGCATCAACCAGGTCGGCTACCTCCCCGATGCCCCCAAGGTCGCCGTCGTCTGCGCCCTCGAGCCCCGCGAGCTCCAAACCTTCGAGGTCCTGGACGACGACGGCGCCCGCGTCCTCGGCCCCGCACCCGCCCGCCCCGCCCCGGGCTTCGGCCCCTGCGTCGCGACCTACCGCCTCGACTTCTCCGCGCTCCGCACCCCGGGGCGCTACCGGATCCGCGCCGGCGACGCCGTCTCCCCCACCCTCCGCATCGCCGCCGACGCCTACGCCGGCGCCGCCGACACGCTCCTCTTCTACCTGCGCCAGCAGCGCTCCGGCTACAACCCGCTCTTCCGCGACTCCGTCCACCACCGCACCGACGGGATCCTCGTCGATCACCCGACCCGCGCGGGCGAGTTCATCCCCGTCGCCGGCGGTTGGGCCGACGCCGCGGACTACCTCCAGTACGTGACGACCTCCGCCAACGCGACCTTCCTCCTCCTCATGGCGTACCGCGACCACGCGGCCGCCTTCGCCGACGAGTTCCGCGCCGACGGACTCCCCGGTGCGAACGGGATCCCCGACGTCCTCGACGAGGCACGCCACGGCCTCGAATGGCTCGTCCGCATGTTCCCCGAGGACAACCTCCTCCTCAACCAGCTCGGCGACGACCGCGACCACTCCTTCCCCGACCTCCCCGTCACCGACTCCTCCGACTACGGGTGGGGGAAGGGGGGATACCGGCCGGTCTACCCCTGCACCGGCAGGCCCCAGGGGCTCTTCCGCTACAAGAACCGGTCGGACGGCCTCGCCTCGACCGCCGGGAAGTTCGCCTCCGCCATGGCCCTCGGCGCGATCCTCCTCCGCGACCGCGACCCGGAATTCGCGGCGATCCTCCACCGGAAGGCCGTCGCCGCCTACGAGCTCGGCCGCGAGCACCCCGGCGTCTGCCAGACCGCGCCCGCCGGCGCGCCCTACTTCTACGAGGAGGACAACTGGGTCGACGACATGGAGCTCGCCGCCGCACAGCTCCACGCCCTGACCGGCGAGCCGCGATACCTCCGCGAGGCCCTCGAGTACGCCCGCCAGGAGCCCGTCACCCCCTGGATGGGCCAGGACACCGCACGCCACTACCAGTGGTTCCCCTGGCACAACAACGGGCACTTCGAGATCTGGCGCCTCGGCGACGAGGAGGCGCGCAAGACCGTCGCCGAGTACTACCGCCGCGGCCTCGAGGCCGTCGTCGCCCGCGCCGACAACGGGTTCCGCGTCGGGATCCCCTTCATCTGGTGCTCCAACAACCTGATGGCCTCCTTCGCCACCCAGGCCCTCCTCTATCGACGCATGACCGGCGACGACCGGTTCCTCGAATACGAGACCGCCGCCCTCGACTGGCTCTTCGGCACCAACCCGTGGGGCGTCTCGATGGTGATCGGCTACCCCGCCGCCGGCGTCACCGCGAAGGACCCGCACTCCATCGTCGCCCGGCAGCTCGGGGTCCAGACCCAGACCGGCGGGCTCCTCGACGGGCCGGTCTACCGCTCGATCTTCGAGAACCTCATGTACATCCGCCTCGTCGAGCCCGACGAGTACGCGGCCTTCAACACGGGCCACATCGTCTACCACGACGACTTCGGCGACTACTCGACCAACGAGCCGATCATGGACGGCACCGCCAACCTCGCCTACCTCCTCTCCGCGCTGGCCTCGCCCCCGCCGGCGCCCTCGAAGGCGACGATGGACCGGTGACCTCCGGCGCCCGCCCGGTTGCGCAAGCGCCGACCTCGCGTAACTTTCGGTCCGCAAGCGACCTGGACGACCCCGGCCGCCGATCCGGCCGCCACGCCCCGCGAGAGTCGACGACGCCATGTACCCCGGCTTCACCGAGCGGCGACGCCCGCGGCGCCTCGGATACGAGCGCCGCATCACGCTCCTCGCCTTCCTCGTCGGGCTCCCCGGCGCCGTCGTCGCCCTCCTCCTCCTCTGGCTCGGCGACCACGAGCCGCGGCTCCAGTGGACGCTCACCACCGTCATCATCGGCGCCTGGGCCGCCCTCGTCGCCACCCTCCGCGACCGCGCGATCCGGCCGATCCAGACCCTCGCCAACCTCCTCGCCGCCCTCCTCGAGGGCGACTACTCCATGCGCCCCTCCGGCGCCCCGACCGACGACGCCCTCGGCCTCGCCTTCCGCGAGGTCAACGCCCTCGGCCAGACCCTCCGCGAGCAGCGCCTCGGCGCCCTCGAGGCCACCGCCCTGCTCCGCAAGGTCATGGACGAGATCGACGTCGCCGTCTTCACCTTCGACCACGAACGACGGCTCCGCCTCGTCAACCGCGCCGGCCAACGCCTCCTCGCCCGCCCCGCCGAACGCCTCCTCGGCCTCACCGCCGAGGAGATCGGCCTGGCGGAAGCGCTGACGGGCGAGAGCCCCCGCCTCGTCGACGCCGCCTTCCCCGGCGGCGCCGGGCGATGGGAGGTCCGGACCGGCGAGTTCCGCCAGGGAGGGCTCCCCCACACCCTCCTCGTCCTCACCGACCTCAGCCGCACCCTCCGCGAGGAGGAGCGCCAGGCCTGGCAGCGCTTGGTCCGCGTCCTCGGGCACGAGATCAACAACTCCCTCGCCCCGATCAAGTCGATCGCGGCGTCGCTCCAGACCCTCCTCGACCGCGAGCCCCGGCCCGCCGACCTCGAGGACGACGTCCGCCGCGGCCTCGGCGTCATCACCGCCCGCAGCGACGCGCTCAGCCGCTTCATGACCGCCTACGCCCGCCTCGCCCGGCTCCCGCCCCCCCGGACCGCCCCCGTCGACATCGCCGAGCTCGTCCGCCGCGTCGCCTCCCTCGAGACGCGCATGCCCGTCGGGATCGCCGCCGGCCCCGACACCGTCGTCCACGCCGACGCCGACCAGCTCGAACAGCTCCTCATCAACCTCGTCCGCAACGGCGTCGAGGCCGCCCAGGAGACCGGCGGCGCCGTCCGCATCGGCTGGCGCCGCGACGGCAACCGCCTCGAGGTCTTCGTCGACGACGAGGGCCCCGGCCTCCCCGAGACCGCCAACCTCTTCGTCCCCTTCTTCACCACCAAGCCCCAGGGCACCGGGATCGGCCTCGTCCTCTGCCGCCAGATCGCCGAGGCCCACGGGGGTACGCTGACCCTCGCCAACCGCGAGGACGGACCGGGGTGCCGCGCCGTCCTGCGGCTGCCGGTGGGTGGGGGGTGAGGGGGCACGCCCCCTTGCGGCACGGGCAAATCCAATGTGAATTGCAGAGCACAGGCCCACGGCGAGGCGCGTCGTGAATCCCGGTACGTCATGGGCACCGCCGTCCTGGCCCGAGGGCCGAACGGAGCGGCTCGACCGAACCGTGGACCGCGTCCTTACATTGGATTCCCTGGAGCGAGAATCATGCGCCGTCCTGCACTCTGGATCCTCTGTCACCTGGGAGTCCTCGCCATGGCCGCACCCTCTCTCGGCTGGAGCCAGCAGGGTTCCACCTGCCCCGCGCCCATGAACGGCCCCTCCCCCGTCCTCCACGTCCGGGGCGCCGTGGACTCTCCCCTCGACCTGAGCGCGGACGACCTCGCCGGCCTCCCCCGCCGGCGCCTCCAGGTGGAGGAGCGCGAGGGAGGCGTCGCCGAGTACGAGGGGATCCTCCTCGCCGACGTCCTCGCCCGCGCCGGCGTGCCCATGGAGTCGCTCCGCGGGCGCCAGGCGGCCACCGTCGTCGTCGCCGAGGCCCGCGACGGCTACCGGGCGGTCTACGCGCTGGCCGAGCTCGACCCCGCCTTCAGCGACCGGGAGCTCGTCCTCGCCGACCGGAAGAACGGCGCCGAGCTCTCCGCCGACGAGGGCCCCTTCCGGCTGATCATGCTCGGGGAACGCCGCCACTCGCGGTGGATTCGGCAGTTGAGCTGCCTGCGGGTGACGCAGCCGTAGGAGGCCCTGGACGGCCGCAGGCGGATCCAGGCCGCGCCGCGCTCCTCGAAACCGAGGGCGCGGGGGTCCTCCGGGTTCTCCTCCTCCCAATTGCCATCGCCGCGATCCCGCTCTTCGTCGGCAAGCGGCGCGCGCGCCTGGCTCGCGCCATCTCGGCGCTGCTCCTCATGGGCTACGCCGGCGTCGCGCTCATGAGCGTCGGGGCGTTCTACCTCCCGAGCGCCATCGCCATGGCGGCCTCGGCCGCGTGGAAGCTCGGGCACGACGCCACGGGGCCCGCCCACGCGTCCGGCGGGTGAGACGGCGGTCCGATCGGGCGACGACGGCGCGACGAACGGGGCGCGGGACCGGCGTCGAAGGCCCGGCACGGCTCCGCGTGACCGGGCCACTCGAGCCGCCGGCCCCACCACCCCTCACCCCCGCCGCGCGACCTCACGGCACGATCTCCAACGGCACCCCGCCCCCCGCCGCCTCGATCCGGCGGGCGAGCTCGACCGCGTCGCTCTCCGTCATCCGGATGCACCCGTGCGACGCCGCGCTGCCGATCGATGCCGGGTCGTTCGTGCCATGGATGTAGTACGACGGCTCCCGGAAGTAGATCTTGACCCCCCGCATCGGATTCGCCGGATCACCCGGCCCGCGCGGCTTCTTCCCCCGCGCCCACGGCGAGTTCGGAGGATTCCACGACGGGTTCCACTCGATCCGGCCCGTCCGGAAATGCCCCGTCGGCGTCGGGTGGCTCGGCTGCCCGACCGCGACGTTGTACGTCTTCACCGTCTTCCCCCCTTCCCTCACGTACATCCGCCGCTCCGAGAGATCGACCTTCAGACTCAGGCCCTCCTGCGCGAAGCCGAAGAACCCGGCGATGTCCGACCTGAAGACCAGCGCGAACGCGGCGATCGGGATGGCGACGAGGAACATCCCGAGCCACAGGTAGAATCTCGTACCTCGCATGCTACCTCCCTGGTCGGTGTTCATGGGTGATGGGACGCAAGTGGTGTTCCGGGAACTACTTGGGGCGTTAAGAGCCCCGGGGGCGGCCCTGGCGGGCGGGGGGTGGCCCCTGCGGGGCGGGGGAGGCCTGGGGGCGGGAGGCGGCCCCTGCGGGGCGGGGGCCCGGTGGGCGGGGGTCGGCCCCGGAGGGGGCGGGGGTGGCCCTGGTGGGCGGGGGGGCCGGGGCGGAGGGGGTAGCCCTCCTCCCTCGTTGGCGTGGGGATTAGGGGAGGGGTAGATTTTCGGGGCGTAGCACCCTCACGGCTGTCGACCGGCCCGGGAACGGCGCCGCCCGGCTCGATGCCACCGTCCAACCGCAACGGAGGGCCGCACCATGGACCGGATCGCCCGACACCTCGACGAACTCCGCCGCGCCTACCGCGGCGGCGCCTGGCACGGCCCCGCCCTGGGCGAGGTCCTCGCGGATGTGTCGGCCGAGGAGGCCGCCGCACGTCCCCTCGCGACCCACACGATCGCGGAGATCGCGCTGCATGCGACGGCGTGGACCGAGGAGGTGGCGCGTCGCCTCGACGGCGGCGCCCCGTCGCTCCCGGCGAGAGGAGACTGGCCCGAGGCCGGCCCGATCACCGAGACGACGTGGGCCGGGATCCTCGCCGACCTCGACCGCGCCCGGGCCGCCCTCGAGGCGGCGGTCGAGCGCTTCCCGGCCGACCAGCTCGACGAGACCGTCGGCGGGCCCACGTACGACGCCCCGCTCGGCATCGGCATCACCTACGCGACGATGCTCCACGGCCTCGCGCAGCACGACGCCTACCACGCGGGCCAGATCGCGCTCCTCAAGGCCGCGCTCCGCCGGGGTCGGCCGCAGCCGGAACGGTGACCGGCGGAACGGAGGCGGCCGGCGCCCCACGGCCATACAACCTCCTTGCGTTCCCCCCGATGGCATCACATGTATAGAACTTCGGCGGCTGAGCGGCCGCCCTCCGGGCACCCACCGGCTGACCCGGTCCGATGCGCCCCGCCGTGCGGACTCGACGACTCCCCACCCCATCGATCGCACGGCGCGCTACGACACCTGCGTCGGCCTCATGGCCGTGGCGGGGGCCCGCGGCCTCTACGGCCGCTTCGGCTTCGCGGCACGCCTCGCCGAACCCCCGGGCATGTACCGCGACGGGTAGCCTCCCGGTCCGCCGCAACCCGCGGCCGATACTCGACCCCGCAGCACCCGATGCGCCCGACGGAGGGTCCATGCCGATCCGACTCGAGCAGTCCCGCGAGCCGCCGCCGGCCCACGCACCTTGCCGCGTGGCAATCCGCAAGAACCTTCTGCCGTTTGATGGCCGCGTGCGTCGGAGGCAATAGGAAGTTATCCGCGATGGCGCCCGCCGACGGCGGGCTCAAGGCCTGAATCTTGGAGAGCCATGGGGTCGAATGCGGGGAAGATGTCCTCGGCAGGTTGTGGGGGCCCGCAGAGCGTTCCGTGTGCTTCAGCATCTCACCGTAGCCGTGATCCATGGGAGGTCCTATGTCCGCGATCTTCTGGGTGGCTGCCAAGCTCCTCGGCATCTATCTGACCTACTTGGGCCTAATGCACGTCCTTGCTGCGTGGCTGCTCGGCAGTGGAGAGACGGGTCCGGTGCTGGTGCAACTCCTGTCCGGGACCGTCGCGCTGGTGCTGGCGTTCTTGCTGGCCTTTCAGACCGATTGGCTGGCTCGGCTCGTGCGGGTCGGGGCGCATGCGCCCGTGCCGCCCGTCGACGTTGATTCGAGGTCCGTGCTGCGGACCGGAATCGTTCTGGTCGGGCTGTACGTCTTGGCCACCCGCCTTCCGTTGACCCTCAACGTCGTCTCGATGTTTGCCAGCGGAGCTCGCATCGAGGGGATCGGCGGCGCACCGGTTCGCATACTCATCGAGTTGGTGCCCCTTGCGCTCGCACTTCTGTTCACGTTCGGAGCGGATCGTGTGGTGGGGCTCGTCATGACCGAGGAGAAGGCGGAGATCTGATCCGGCGCGCGTGTCGGCCCCGGGGCAGGCCGTGCGGAGCCCGATCCGGCGGTTGGGCCCGGGACCGCAGTGCCGGCCATCAAGCCGCATGCAAGCGAAAGAGCCGGGCTGCCAGCGAGCGCCACGTGGGATAACATCGCGCTCACGCTGCGGGCGCGTTCGCACCCTTGCCCTTCGGGGCATGCGTTTCTCTAGACGCTGATGAGCAGGCCGCTCAGTCGAGGAGCTGGCGCTCTCGGCACATCCGTACACATCGGCGGAGCGCACGTCGTGAGTGCTGGTACGTTATCCGACATGCGCCTACCGAGAGGGGTAGGCGAGGTCGGGCAGTGGGTCGGATGTGCTCGTACTGTGGACACGGCTGATTGAAGGAGATCATGATCCTGCCACGCTACTGGGCCAAAGCGGAGTCCGAGGAGCGCTCGCCCCAAGGCAAGAGAGTACCGTTTGCGGTTTGGCGGTGGTCGGAGATCAGCCTCGAGGATGCGAGGGCGCGTGCACGTGAGGCGGCCGAGCGCATTGCCGCACGCATTCGCGACGGAGGCCCGCTGCCGGAGCGGTACGCTTATGGCGAGCGCCCCGTTCGAGAGGAAGTGATCCGAGAGCACCGCGGCGAAGATGGATCGATCACGGTGGCCGTAACGCGCAACGTTTATGGCGCCATGGTCCTGAACACGGCTCAGGTGATGTTCATCGACATCGACATCGCCTCTCTGGGGCGGGTGAAGCGTCTGTGGACGTGGCTTAAGAGGGTGTTCGGAGGCCGTGCCGGAGAAGCATCGGAAGACCCGGTTGAGACTGCGTTGCTCCGACTGCGAACCTGGGTGGCCCAACACCCCGACTGGGGAGTGCGGGTATACCGGACTCGGGCTGGCCTGCGCTACCTCGTGACCCACAAGACGTTCGAGCCCGGCGCTCCGGAGGCCGAGGAGGTCATGGAATACCTGGGAAGCGATCCGCGCTACCGTGCCCTCTGCCGCGTACAAAGGAGCTTTCGCGCCCGCTTGACCCCCAAACCGTGGCGGTGCGGCATCAACCTCCCGCCCGCGCGCTATCCGTACGAGGATGAAGACGAGGAGAGGACGATGGCGGCTTGGCAGGCGAGATACGCTGCGGCATGCGAGGGCTGGGCGACCTGTGCATTCCTCGAGTGGGTGGGAAGGGAGCACGTGCATCCGGATGTGGCACCGATTCAGCAACTGCACGACGAGCTTACCGGGGTAGGCAAGGATCTGCCGCTCGCCTGATCGTTGGAAACATCTGTACACGCGTGCACCGTGCGCCGCGGGCGAAATCGCGAGGAAAGCATCGCACGGCGCCACGTCGGATAACAACGCACTCACGCTGCGGGCGCGTTCGCACCCTTGCCCTTCGGCACACGCGTTTCTCTAGGCGCTGACGAGCAGGCCGCTCAGTCGAGGAGCTGACGCTCTCGGCACACCCGCACACATCGGCGAAGCGCACGTCGTGAGTGCTGGTACGTTAGACGCGACCCTTCCTATCACAGCGCAGTAGCTGCGGGAGTCCACGCCGGAACGATAACCCGGAGCTGCCCATGGCGCCGAGACGTTTGCTACCACTTCCGCCCCTGCTCCTATCGCTTCTGGGCTGTGGCGCCAGCGGGGATGCGCCGGTCGAGGCGGGCGTGAGATTCGACACGATCGGCGGCGTCGTGCATGCGATCAACAGCGGGGATGGCCTCTGGTCCACGAGCGACCGGTGGCGCGTGGATCCGACCCGAGTGGTGGAAATCGGCGCAGTCGACGGCGCGGAGCCCTACGTCTTCGGTCAGGTCGCCGGAGTGGCGATCGGCGATGATGGCCGCATCTACGTGGCCGACGGCCACGCGACCGAGATCCGGGTGTTCTCGCCGGAAGGCGAGTTCGTCACGCGCTTCGGTCGCAAGGGGGAAGGCCCGGGCGAGTTCCTCGACATCAGCGGGCTGGGGCTTGGACCCCAGGGTGGGATCGCCGTGCTCGACGGCCGCCTCGGCCGCGTCAGCCTCTTCGATGCGGACGGTAAGTTCTCCCGCTCCTTCCGCCTCGAGCGCCCGTACCTGATTCTGGAATACGGCGCCCTCGTCCGGTTCGACGAAGAGGGGCGCTTCTACGATCGCACGTCTCTTTCCAGCAGGATCGGCACGGATACGGTCGGCATTGTCCGCTACGCAGCCGACGGTCGGGTCGAAGACACCATCCTGACCGCGGTTCACGTGCCGTCCCGCATCCTGGTGCAGAGGGGAGGCGTTCCGGTCATGAGCATGCCGGTGCCCTTCGCGCCCAAGCCCATCAGCACCGTCGGCCCGAACGGCTCCATTTACGCCACCGATGGTGAAGCGTACAGCATCGCGCGACTCACGCCGACGGGGGATACTTTGCTCGTGATCCGGCGCGACGTGACGCCGAGCGTTGTCAGCGCCGCGGAGCGTGATTCCGCGCTGGCAGAGATCAGAAAGCTGTACCGCGAAGCGGCGGGAACGGAACCGCGCGACCTCCCGCCGATCCCCGACCGCAAGCCCGCGATCGCCGCCCTGCATGTCGACGAAAAAGGCCACCTCTGGGTGCTCCGGCCCTCCGACGACGATGTGGCCGCCATGGAGTGGGATATCTTCGACCCCGAAGGATACTTTCTTGGCACCCTCACGATGCCCCCGATGGACGTGATGCACATCGGCGATCGTGCCATTGCCGGTGTCTTTCAGGATGAGCTCGGCGTGGCGAGGGTGAGGGTGGTATCGCTCGATCGAGGGCCGGACCTACCGTAGGGCTGCGCAGAGGCCCTTGCGCGAAGGGCGCAGGCCCGCGGTAAGGCGGGGTCGGGGCGACGCTGCGAGCGCTACGCCCCCTCGCTGGCGCAGTGCGATCGCGTGGGGTAGGTTTTCTGGCCTATGACCACCTCGGATGCCGACCGGCCCGGGAACGGAGCCGACGGCCCTGACCACCCTTCCGACCCGCAACCCATGACGCCCCGAACCGTCTCCGTCCGTGATCGAGCCCACGTTCTCGCTTTCGCCCTCGTCTTCACGACTGCGGCCCTGACCACGCCGGCCGCGGGGCAGGCACCGACACTCCCGCGGGATGCGGCGCCCAGTCAGTCCGCCGCCCCCATTTCCGCGCCCGTTCCCCTCACGATCGGCGAGACCTTCACGATCGAGTCGCGGGTCCTCGGCGAGACGCGGCGGATCAATGTCTACGTCCCGTCCGGGTGGGCCGTTCAGCCGGGCGCGCCGCTGCCGGTCCTCTACATGCCCGACGGCGGGATCGAGGAGGACTTCCTCCACGTCGCCGGGCTCCTCCAGGTCTCGATCGGGAACGGGACGATGCGGCCCTTCCTCCTCGTCGGGATCGAGAACACCGCCCGCCGCCGCGACCTGACCGGCCCGACCGACGACCCCGAAGACCGCAAGATCGCCCCGGTGGTCGGCGGGTCCGCCGCCTTCCGTCGCTTCCTGCGCACCGAGCTGATCCCGGCCGTGAAGGCCCGGTACGCTACGACCGACGAGTCCGCGATCGTCGGCGAGTCCCTCGCCGGCCTCTTCGTCGTCGAGACGCTCCTCGAGGAGCCCGACCTCTTCGACACCTACATCGCCTTCGACCCGAGCCTCTGGTGGAACCGCGGCGCCCTGGTCGAGCGCGCCGCCACGCGGCTCGACGCCGCCGCCGGGCGCACTCTCTACCTTGCGAGCAGCAGCCAGGAGGAGATCGCCGAGCTCACCCGTCGCCTCGCCGACCTCCTCGCCGCCCGCGCCCCCGCGGAGCTGCGGTGGCACTACGAGCCGATGCCCGAGGAGACCCACGCGACGATCTACCATCCCGCCGCGCTCCGGGCGTTCCGCCAGGTGTTCCGGCCGTAACGGAGGGCCGCACCATGGACCGGATCGCCCAACACCTCGACGAACTCCGCCGCGCCTACGGCGGCGGCGCCTGGCACGGCCCCGCCCTGGGCGAGGTCCTCGCCCAGGCGACGTGAGACGACATCTTCGCTGACCTCGACCGCGCTCAGGCCGCCCTCGAGGCGGCGGTCGAGCGCTTCTCGGCCGGCCGGCTCGACGAGATCGTCGGCGGGCCCGCGAGCGACGCCCCACTCGGCATCGGCATCACCTACGCGCAAATGCTCCACGGCGTCGCGCAGCACGACGCCTACCACGCGGGCCAGATCGCGCTCCTCAAGGCCGCGCTCCGCCGAGGCCGGCCGCACCCGGAACGGTGATCGGCGGAACAGTGGCGGACCGGCCCCACGGCCGCACAACCTCCTTGCGTTCCCGCCGTTCACTTCGCATGTATAGATATTCGACGGTCGACCGGCCGCCCGTCCCGCCAGACGCCGCCGAGCGCGCGCCCTCGCCGACGGCCTTTACGCCCTCTGCGGCGACGACGACGACGTCCCGATCGTCTGCTGCGGCATTGTCGGGAATGGAGGGCTATATTTCGACCTCCAAGACGTCATCGTCGCCCCGGCGTACCAAGGCCGCGGGGTTGGCACCGCGCTGACCGAAGGCCTGCTCCGCTACATCGACGGCACGGCGCACCCGGCACCTTGCTCGGCATCATGGCCGCGATCGGCGCCAGCAGTTTCTACCGCCGCCTCGGCTCCGCGCAACGCCTCGTCGAACGTCCGGGCATATACCGGGTCTGGTAGCCCCCCGGTTTGCCGCGCCCCGCGGCCGACTCCCAATCTCGCTGCACCCAACTCACCCGAGGGAGGGCCGATGCAGATCCGACTCAAGCAATCCCACGAGCTGGCCGGCGTACCCGCGCCTCGCCGGACGCGGCGCCGTGGGTCGCGCTCGCGCAGAAAGGCAACGTCGTGTCCAGCGACCTGCGCACCCCACGCCGCGTCACGCCCCTCGTCGACGTGCCAGCAGCTCTTCGGGCCACGCTTTGAACAACGCCGAGGTCCCGAGCTGCGCCCTCTCGGAAAGGCTCGGATTCCGGATGGCCCGCAATCTCGCCTTCGGCAAGGCCCCGTTGCTGTCGACCTCGGTCGGGACGGGTCGCGCGGCGTCGCATTGAGGGGGGCGGAATGATGGGAGCCCTTTGTGGGAAACCACGCCGGAGGCGCGCGAATGCGCATCTACCAGCGCATTCCGCACGAGTATAGCGACATGGACGAAGGGCAGCACGGCCGTCCCGCTGTTTGAATGCAGTATGCGCCTGGGGCAACAGAACGTTAGGCGCCATCCGAGTCCTTCAACCTATGTAAGAGCATTAACGCACGGCACGGCGGTACGTTGTTGGTCGTCAAGCACCTGGTCGTGACGGCATGGTGTATCAGGCGCGTGCGCCGGAATAGCACAGGGGGAAAAGATGGCCGATCAATTCGTTGATATCCTTATGGTACTTACAAGCGCCCGCGATCAATGGATGGCCTCAAAGCAATTCATTGATATTGCAGAACTCCGCCGAAATGCGATCAGAACAGTAGCGGAATCTGAATTCAAGAAAGGGCGGTTCAAGTCACAGGATTCGGCAGAAAAGACTCTTCACGATGCTTGTGTTCGCCGGCTACGTCCCGACGTCAGATCCGTACGAGATTTTGATGAATTGCTTATACAGTGGTTGCGGGGAGATCCCGGTCGGTTGCTTGAAGTACTGCATCGCCACGCACGCAATCAAAAGCAACGGGTACTTATCAAAGTGTATTTTGGCGATGCATCGAAATTGGATTCTGTCGGATGAACTATGACCGAATTACCTTTGGGGCAGCCATGAACGGGATTGCGTACGTCCGGCACGGACTCGGACGTCGCCGAACGACGCACTCAAGCTGTGCGCCTTCGGCGCTTGCCCTCCACTTCGCTCCGTGACAGCCCTTGGGATCGTCTGTCACGGGCATATGTTATTCACCATTGGTTCCGCAGGCAGTTGATAGACGGAATGCAAACTTGACCCTCTGTTCATGCCTACTGCGATGGCACCTCACGAGCGAACCAGCATTGAGCAGCACCTAAAGAACATTATCGCGCGTGTTGACGAACGGGGATATCTCGTCGCGCGCGAAAGTACCACACTTGAGTTTAAGGAATCCTTCGGCTTTGCCAGTTTGGCGAGATACATGCGCAGCATGGCGGCGTTTGCGAACAATCGCGGTGGTGTCATCATCTTTGGTGTTACGAACTCGCCCCGCAAACCCGTTGGGGTAGATGCAGAACGTTTCGATGGTATCGAAGCCGAGAAGATTACGTCCGCCTTGAATGAGTTTTTCGATCCCGCAATTCAGTGGCGTATGGGCATGATCGCCCAGGGCGAGAAGACGTTTGGGTATTTCCATGTCCGTGAGGCGCGCGACAAGCCTGTTATTTGCCGGAAGAACCACGACAAGCATCTCAAGTCGGGCGAAATCTACTATCGGTATCATGCACAATCGCGCGTGATCGGGTACGCAGAACTTCGTGCGATCATAGATGAGGCGCGGGAGAGGGAGCGGACGTTATGGATGAAGCATATGGCGCAGATCTCTCGGATTGGGCCGCGCAACGTTGCCTTTCTTGATCTTGTCAGCGGGGACGTCACGCATGAGGAGTTGAAAGGCACATTTGTACTTGACGAGGAGCTACTCCAGAAAATGAAGGATCACATGGTTTTCGTTAAGGAAGGCGTATTCAAGGAGAAGGAGGGGGCACCGGCATTGCGACTTATCGGGGATATCATCCCAACAGATAAGTTGGTGTCGCCGCCAATATCACCAGAATTAAACTATCCGTATCTGGCCAAAGAGATCGCCGAAGCCCTAAATCTTCGCCCGTATGACATTCATGCCCTCGTTTGGAAGCTAGGCTTTAAGCAGAACCCGAAATATAGCGCTAAGGTGCGCTTTGGAAAGAATGCTGCGACACTGAAGTACTCAGAACTCGCCCTTCGTACACTGAGGGATCTGCTCGACAGGTCTCCGGACCCGAACGAGTTCGTCGCTGAGGTATGTCGGGAATATGTCGCGCACCAACGGGGACATGCCCGTGCACGAATACAACCTGCAATAATCGATTAAGAGCAATGCGCGGTGAGCGGCGCAACTAACGGAAGATGCCACCAACCTGGAAGGCGAAGTCAATTGGGCGTAATATCCTTGGGGTGGAGGGGCACGCCTCTTCCGAATCGGTGAGTCTGCAAATGGCCAAAGAGCCACTCGTGTACGTTGTCGGTGCTCGTGCGGTGGTGTGGCGAGCAAACGCGATTTCGGGCTCAGCCGAAGTCGGCTCTCGCAGATACGAGTCCGGCAGTGCGCAATGTTCCCAGTTAACTCACGAGGCTCTCAACGCAACGCAAGACCCTCTCACAGAGGAGGCAAATGTCCGATCGGACTTGCCCTGCGGGTCTCTCCAGCTTCTTGGACCGGCCGAGCTCAATGCCCTTGAAGCGGCCATTGAACTCGGTGCTTGCCCGAAGCATGTGGTAACAGATGCAGGTCAGCTCGTTGGCCATGTGCTTGTCCTTGGTCCGCGCCCCTTTGCCTCCCAGTGTCATATCTCATAGGAATGCATTATGGCGCGGAGGGCATACTACTGGACGACGAGCTTCAAGTTAATGGTTGCGCTACATGCTTGGTGACCATAGGATCGTTTTCGCTTGTCGACGCACTTCGCTTTCACAGAGCACCTGATTGGCCAATGCTACTGGCAATCTCGAACGTTGAAGACCTGATTGACGCCGGGCAATTCCCGGAAGCTTCCGAAAAGGTTCGTCTTTTGATCGCTAAGCATCCTGAGGACGCGTACCTCTGGATGCTCTTGGCGATCGCCTCGAGTGAGCTCGATGAAGAAGCGGAAGCGATGGCTGCGGCGGAGAAGGCCGTCCAGCTCGAGCCCGACAACCCGCATGTCCGGAGGGTGTTCGGCACAGTCCTCTTCCGGGTGGGGGCGTACAAGAGGGCTCTAGAGGAGGCGGAGTGCTCGCTGCGGCTCGACTATGATAACGTGGAAACCTACGTCCTGAAGGCCCGAGTACTCGCAGCACTGCACCGCCGCGATAAAGCCATCGAGGCGCTCGACGGGGCGTTGGTCCTGGATCCGCATCATGAAGGGGCGCAACGTCTACGCGCCGTTCTTCTTGAGCAGACGGGCCGCACCGCTGAAGCGGAAGAAGCGTTTCTTCGAGTCCTTCAGGCCGACGCCGGCGATGCCTTCGGGCATGCAGGCAAAGGCTGGATCGGTCTGAGGTCCGGTGACCCGAATTCAATACATCACTTTCAAGAAGCGCTTCGACTCGATCCTACGTTGGAATGGGCGCGCGAAGGATTGATCCAGTCGCTCAAAGCGCGTAACCCGGTGTTCAGGATCTTGCTCCGCTGGTTCTTGTGGCTCAGCGCCCAGTCGCGCCAGAAGCAGCGCGTGATCATCTTCGGAGGGATCATCGGCTTTTCCGCATTACGCAACATTTCCAGGACCCGGCCGGAACTCGCACCGTTCATCTGGCCGATCCTGGCCGCCTATGTGATGTTCGTTGTCGCCAGTTGGATCGGAGACCCGTTGTTCGATACGATACTGCGATTCGATAAAGAAGGCCGAGCAATCCTCACCCCGGATCGGATCCGTGCTTCCAACTGGCTGGTTGCCGGGATTACCGCTGCCGCCGGTGCAGCGATCGCCGCGGGAGTCGGGGTTCATGAGCACATGATTTTCGTCGCGATTGCCCTTGGATTCCTACTCGTTCCTATCGCCGCGACCTTTCAGGTCGAACCCGGCCGCGGGCGAACGTTTATGGCACTGCTCACCACCGGGATCGCAATAACAGCCATCACAACCTTGCTCGTACCCGAGTCCACGGCCGTTACGTTGCTGGTCGTGTCGGTGCTTCTCTCTGCCTTGTCGACGTGGATCAGCCGCTGGCTATCCTCTCGGACGCTGTAGCAAGTGGACTTCCAAGGCCGTTGGGGCTGCCCGGTTCCGTCGATCGGTGCCCCACTTCGACCACTAGTGGCGATTAGGCGCCGGCGGCCGATCCGACGACATCTTCACATCGTGGAGCTTTGCATCCCCCGCCTTGCCCCCAACCCCCACCCACCCCATCTTCCGCCCAATCCCGCATCTCACAGCAACACCGCCGGCACCGGGGCCACCCCCATCCGCCGCGTAACCTCCGCGAGGAGACGTACCATGTCGATGCCGCACCCCATTGCGCACACCACCGCACGCCATCGAGGCGCGTCTACGCCGATTCGTCTGGTCGCCGCCACCCGCACCGTCGCCGCCACCACCTTCGTCGCCCTGACAACCCTCGCCGCCACCGCGCAGCCTGCCCCCGCCCAATCCACCTCCGCCGCCTACCGGGCCGCCGTCCCGGCGACGGCGAAGTCCGATGACGGGCTCTTCACCGTGCACCGCGTCGGGGATCGGCTGAAGTTCGAGATCCCGGACAGCATCCTCGGGCGGGACATGGCGGTGATGAGCCGGTACGCGAAGGCGCAGGAGGACCTGGCGGACGGGGGCGACCGGATGGCGCCGAACATGGTCGTCCGCTGGGTGCGGCGGGGCGACCGGATCGACCTGCGCGCGATCTCGCACGAGACGACGGCGGACGAGGGGTCGTCGCTCCACATCGCCGTCGAGAACTCGAACTTCGCGCCGGTCCTCGCGTCGCTGAAGATCGAGGCGCGCGGGGACGGGACCTCCGTCGTCGACGTGACCGACCTCTACCTCGGCGACGTCCCGGCCTTCACCCTCCCGCCCAGCACCCGCAACCGCTTCGCGGTGCGGCGCTACGACCGCGACCGGAGCTGGCTCGAGTGGGCGAAGAGCTTCCCGATCAACGTCGAGATTCGCGTCGTCCAGACCTACGCGGCCGACCGGCCGCCGTCGAACGCGCGGGGCGGGACGATCTCCTTCGAGGTCAACCACTCGATGGTCCTGCTCCCGAAGGAGCCGATGATGCCCCGTCTCTGGGACGAGCGCGTCGGCTACATCTCGATCGCGCGGACGAACTACTCGCGCGACTTCCAGGGCGTTCGCCCCGAGCGCTACGCGGTCCGCTACCGCCTCGAGCCGAAGGACCCGGAGGCGTTCCGCCGCGGCGAGCTCGTCGAGCCGAAGAACCCCTGGGTCTGGTACATCGATCCGGCCACCCCGCCCGAGTGGATCCCGTACATCAAGGAGGGGATCCTCGAGTGGAACGAGGCGTTCGAGGAGGCGGGGTTCAAGAACGCGATCCAGGTCCGCGTCGCGCCGACCGAGGAGGAGGACCCGGAGTTCTCGCTCCTCGACGCCCGCTACTCCGTCGTCCGCTACGTCGCCTCGCCCGTGCGCAGCGCGAACTCCTCGGGCGACGTCGTCGACCCGCGCTCGGGCGAGGTGATCCGGGCGCACACGAACCTGTACCAGGGCGTCCTCGAGCGGCTGCGCTGGTGGCTCGTCTCGCAGGTCGGCGCGGCGAACCCGGCGTTCCAGACGAAGTCGCTGTCCCAGGAAGACATGGGCGAGGCGATCCGGTACGTGATCTCGCACGAGACCGCCCACTCCGTCGGGCTGCCGCACAACCAGCGGGCGAACTTCGTCTTCCCGATCGACTCGATCCGCAACCCGGACTTCGTGAAGCGGATGGGGCACTCGGCGTCGTCGGTCGGGCGCACGCGCTACAACTACGTCGCGCAGCCGGGCGACGGCGTCGATCCCCGGCGCCGGGTCGGGCTCTGGGACAAGTGGGCTGTGCGGTGGGCTTACACGCCGATCCTCGACGCGAAGACGCCGGAGGAGGAGTTCGAGACGCTGAACCGCTGGGTCCTGGAGATGGCGGAGAAGCCGTGGGGCCGCTTCGCCTCGGCGCAGTTCGGGATGGACGTCGAGTGGGACCCGTACCGGATGACGGAGGGGATCTCGGACGACCCGGTGGCCGCCGCCGAGCTGGGGATGAAGAACCTGCGGACGATGGTCGAGAACCTGGAGTCGTGGGTGCTCGAGCCGGGCGACGACCACTACGAGCTGGAGACGCACTACCTCCAGGCGCTCACGCAGTGGAACCGCTACGCGGAGCACGCGTCGGCGGCGATCGGCGGGAGCTGGACACACCACAAGCGCTGGGGCGAGCCGGGGCCGGTCTACCGGGCGGTCGAGCGCGAATACCAGAAGAAGGCGATGCGCTTCCTGGACGAGCACGTGCTGCGCACGCCGACGTGGGCGCTCGACATGGAGCTGCTGCGTCGCCTGGAGCACGCGGGCGCGGTCGAGCGGATCCGGGCGTACCAGGAGCTGGCGGTGAAGCGGCTCCTGAACCCCGCGCGGCTGGCGCGGATGATCGAGCACGAGGCGTTCCTGGGGGATGCGACGTACCGCCCCGCCGAGATGCTCGACGACGTGCGCGGCATCGTCTGGCGCGAGCTCGCCGAGAACCGCCCGATCGACACCTACCGCCGGAACCTCCAGCGCGCGTACATCGAGCAGGCGCGGTACCTCCTCCACGAGGCGACGTCGAAGCCGTGGACGCCACCGTCCTCGGGGAACCTCCGCGTCAGCCGCGACGACGACCCGCCGCTCGAGGCGGAGCTGCACGTCGGGCAGTCGGACATCCGCCCGCTGATCCGCGAGCAGCTCACGCTCCTCGACCGCGAGATCGCCAACGCCCTCGCCCGCGGCATCCGCGACCGCATGACGCGGATCCACCTCGAAGACGCGCGGGTCCGGATCGCCGCCGCGCTCAACGGCCCCGCCGCGGCCCCGGCCGCCGCCACCGCGGCGAATCGACAGGGGACGGCGGTGAGCCAGGAGTAACGGTTGCATCCCCCGGGCGCCCCGCGGCATAATGATCCCGCCGCGGGGCGCCCTTCGCCTTCCCGCCCCCGGTCCAATTCCCCCCGGAGACAACCCCTTTCGACCCGATGCCCCATGACCGACGAAGGCCTGAACCGCTACGGCTTCGAATGGGTCCCCACGCCGAACGCGAAACGACCGGAGCTCCGCCCCGTGCTCCCGGCCACGGAGTCGTTGCGATGAGACGCCTCCTCGCGATCCCCACCCTCCTCCTCGCCGCCGGGTGCGCGGCCGATGCGCCATCGTCTACGGCCGGCGATTGGCGGGTGGAACGGGACACGATCGGCGACATGATCGTCGGCGTCGGCGCGTTCGACGTGGGCCCGTCGATCCCGGACGCCAAGCCTGCCTTCCAGGAGATCTACGCCGGAGAGCGGGGCCGCATCTGGGTCCAGCGCCACACCGCCGCCGTGAAGGTCGAGGCGGAGGCCCGCAAGGCGCGCCCCGGCGGGCCGCCGCCGATCACCTGGGAGGAGCCGGCCGTCTTCGATGTCTTCGACCGCGACGGCACCTACCTGGGCGAGGTCCACGCACCGCCGCGGACCACGCTGATGGCGTTCCGCGGGGACACGGTCTGGGGGGTCCGCCGGGGGGAGTTCGACGAGCCGTACGTCGTGCGGTTCCGCGTCGATCACGAGTAACCATGGGAGCGGCGACGCCGCGATCGAGGTCCCGCATGACACGCTACATCGCCTTCCTCCGCGCCATCAACGTGGGACGCCGGACCGTCCGCATGGACCGCCTGCGCGAGGTCTTCGAGGCCGCCGGGTACGACGACGTCGCCACCTACATCGCGAGCGGAAACGTCATCTTCGCCGCCGCCGAGCCCGACCCGCATCGGCTCGAGCGCGAGATCGAGCGCCTCCTCGCCGAGGCGTTCGGGTTCCACGTCGACACCTTCGTCCGGACGACGCAGGAGCTGGCGGCGATCGCGGCGTTCCGGCCGTTCGCGGCGCCGCAGACCGGCGGCCCGGCCGGCGCCGCCGCACCGGACGGAACGGCGGACCCGGCGGCCGAAAACGCCACACTCCACATCGCCTTCCTCCCCCACGCACCGTCCGACGAGGCGGCGGAGCGGCTCCTGACCTTCCGCAGCGACGTCGACGACTTCCGCGTCCACGGCCGCGAGGTCTACTGGCTCTGCCGCACGAAGACGAGCGAGTCGGCTTTCTCGGGCGCGGTCCTCGAAAAGGCGCTCGGCATGCCCGCCACCCTCCGGAACGCGAACACCGTCCGGAAGATCGCGGAGCTGTACTGCGGGACGCCCACTACGTCGAGCCCGGGCCTCCTCGGCGAACGGCCCGCTCGATGAGTCGGGCCGGAGCGGGGCGATCTCGCCCGGGTCCGACCTGGACGTAAGCGCACACCGAACACATGGAGCAACCATGCGAACGACCGATCGACGGATGATGGCCATCGGCCGAGGCGCTGCGATCGCCTTCTCCACGGCGCTGACCCTCTGCCCGGCGCTCGCGAGCGGCGTGATCGCGCAGACGCCGGAGCGGGTCTGTGGGACGTTCGAGTACGTGTACCCGCACAACGCCGGTTTGTACGCCGAGAATCACTACATCGTCCTCGATTGCGAAGGCGCGGAGGTACGCGGGCGGTACTATGGCACGAGCGACGACTTCGACAGTGGGCGAGAGGGCTACGCGGCAGGGTTCCACGTGTCGGAAATGCAGGACCTTGTGATCGCCGGCAACGAGATCCGCTTCACGCTCACCGTGCCGGACCAGGGGTTCTTCGAGATACCGGTGCCGTTCGCGTTCCGGAGCGCGCAGGAGGCGTTCGGCCGCATCGGCACATGGCGGGCCCGGAACGTCGGGGAAGCCCGGAGGGAGTACCACGGCTCGGTCGAGGACGACCGCATCGTCCTCATGGTCGACGGCCGGGAGAGAGTCTTCCGCCGGATCGACCCGGACGCGGCCGCATCTGCAGTTCCGACCGCCGCTCCCCTGACCCGGGCCGACTACGGGCTCCTCACGGAGGACGGCCAGCTCGTGACCATGGACACCGACTCGATGACGATCGCCGCCATCCTGGGCCGCCCCGATTCCGTCGAAACGGTGGACCTCGAGTACCTAATCCCCCACCGCGCCTGGCACTACCGCGGTGCCTATGTCATGTACGACACGACAGAGTCGCCGATCCACTTCCTCATCACGGGACCAGGCTTCCGGACCCCGAGAGGCGTGCGGATCGGCGACTCCGTCTATCGTGTCATCGAACTCTACGGCCTCCCCACCGTGTGGGGGACCGACAGGATCCTCTACGACCACCCGGGCACCGGGGGGGCGATCTACATCGAATTCGAAATCGACGACGAGGAGAGGGTCGAGCGCATCATGATGGGGTGGATGCTGATGAGGTGAATCCCGGCCGGGGGACCCGCCGGACCGCGGCCCGGCTCCGCCCGGGCCGCCCATCCACGCGAAAGGGGGCGGCCGGAACCCCATACCGCCCACACACGCGAAAGGGGCGGCGCGTACCCAGCGCCGCCCCCGCCAGTATTGGCCTGCCCACTCAGTCCCGCACGTAGAACGGCGGCGGCGTGATCCCGAGGGCCCGCAGGTAGACGTAGCCCTGGCCCCGGTGGTGGATCTCGTTGTCGATCACGTAGAGCATGAGATTGTAGAGACGGTCGGTGTACTGGCCGAAGGCCGTGATCGTCTCGTGGAACCGCTCCACCGGGATCTGCGGCCAGAGCGCGTTGAGCTCCTCGGTCGTCGCGTCCCACTGGCGGAGCATCTCCTCCCGCGTCTTCGCCTCGGCTTCCGCGTACTCGATCCACTCCCCCGTGATCACGCCCCGAACCATCGGAGCGGCCATGGTGAGCATCTCCCGGACGAGCTCGGCGAAGGTGCGCATCCCGCCCACGGAGAAGGTGAAGAGCTTGTCCTCGGGGAAGGCCTCGATCACGCGGCGGGTCAGCCGCCGGTGGCCCTGCCAGTGCTCGAGCATCGCTTCGGGGGTCATCACGCCTGCGGGTGCAACGGTGGTACCTGCCATGGCAGACCTCCTCGGGTCGTAAGGTGTGAGTATGGATCGAACGAACCCCGGTTTCGGTGTTTGTTCGGTGCCCACAATCTTGCGCGCCGGGAGTCGGAACGCAAGGGTTTCGTCGGAGGCCGGAGCCCGGGGCCGTATCCGGGCCCGCATCCGTGCCGCGCCGCGCGATTCCGGCCCCGGCCGCGGGGTTCCGGTCCGGGCAACCCGCTTCGAGCCGCCAACGCGCTGCGGTTGCCTGGATCGCCTCGACCTCGACGTCCGGGCTCCTCCGCGCCGCCCGCACCCGGCGCGGCACGGGTGGATCGCCTCTCACGGCTCCTTGACGCGAATTCCGCCGCCGCGTAAGTATCGCTGGTTCCAACGGAACGGAGACGACACCGTCTCTTCACGGCTCACGTGGGGACGGCCCCACACCGGACTCGCCCCCGATCTGGTGTGGGGCGTTTTGCGTGGCGTCGGTCCGTCGGAGGCCGGGTCGCGCGGCGGAGCGCGAGTGCACCCCTGGCGCCCCCCGGATCGTTCGGGACCTCGGATCCCTCGTACGGAGGTGTTTGGCGAATGGAGAAGCACCCGACCGGACTCAAACCGGAATCGTGGCTCGTCGCGGCGGGGCGGGGATCGGAGCCCGGCGCTCCGCTGAACGTGCCGATCGTCCCCGCGTCGAACTTCATCCTCGGCGGCGAACGCGTCTATTCGCGCGGCGATGGGACGCCGACCTGGGAAGCGCTCGAGGAGATCGTCGGCGGGCTCGAGTCGGGGAAGGCGGTGGCGTTCGCCTCCGGGCTGGCCGCGATCGCCGCGGTTTTCGATCAGCTCTCGGTCGGCGCCGTCGTCGTGCTCCCCGAGGACTGTTACCAAGGCGTCGCGAGTCTCGCGGCCGCCGGAGTCGAGAGAAAGGGGTGGACGGTGCAGCGCCTGGCCGCTGAGGACACGGAGGGTTGGATCCGCGCCTGCGGCGTCGCGGACCTGATCTGGCTGGAGTCCCCGTCGAACCCGTTGCTCGCGGTGGCGGATCTGCCGGCGATCTGCGCGGCGCCCCGCAAGCCCGGGGCGATCGTCGCCGTGGACAACACCTTCGCCACGCCGCTGAATCAGCAGCCCCTCGATTTCGGCGCGACGGTCTCCGTGCAATCGGCGACCAAGTTCATCGGCGGCCACTCCGATCTCCTGGCCGGCGTCGCGACGACGAGGGACGATGCGATGTGGCGCGCCCTCCGGCGATCGCGGGAGCTCAACGGCTCGACCCCGGGGACCCTCGAGGCCTTCCTTGCGGTTCGCGGCGCGAGGACCCTCGCCCTTCGCCTGGAGCGCGCCCAGCGGACGGCGATGGAGCTCGCGGAGCGGCTCGAGAGGCATCCGCTGGTCACGCGTGTCCGGTATCCCGGCCTCCCCTCGCACCCCACGCACGAGATCGCCAGGCGAGTGCTCGGCGGGTTCGGCACCATGATCTCCTTCGACCTGCGCGGCGGCGCCGAGTTCGCCGATGCCGTCTGTCGGAACGTGAGGCTGATCCGTCACGCGACGAGCCTCGGCGGGGTCGAGTCGACGATGGAGCGGCGAGCGGCGGTCCCGGGGCAGGAGCACCTCCCGCCGTCGCTCCTCCGGCTCAGCGTCGGGATCGAGGATGTCGACGATCTCTGGAACGATCTCGACGCGGCGATTCGCTCCGCCGCGCGGTGATTCCGTGAGGACCCCGGCGGGGTGGGGTGGGGCAGGGCGCCCCCCTCACCCCCCGCCCCGCCCGAGCGCCCGGTAGTACTCCGCGACCCATTCCTCGTAGCCCGCGGGGACCTGGCCGGCGCCTGGGACGAAGATGCGGTCGGCGTCGGCGCCGCGGAGCTGGCGGCGGAGTGCGAACTCGAAGCGCTTGAGCCCTTCGACGACCTGGGTGCGGAGCCGGTCGATCTCGGCGGCGTCGGCGTAGATGCGTTGGTTGTCGAGGGCGTGCATCGCGTCGAGGATCGCGGCGAGGTCGCGGGTGTCGATCCCCTGGCGCTGGAGCTCCTGTCGCAGCGCCTCGGCCTCGGCGATCCGTTCCCGCGCCTCGTTGCGGAACTGCCGGATCTCCTCGGGGGAGAGCGTGACCCGTTCGCCCCCCGCGCGGCCGCCGGCGCCGCCGGCGGCCTCCGCTCGCGTAGCGGGCTCCCCCGGCGTCCCCCCCCCGCCCTGCCGCTGCGTCGCCGCCCCCTCCATGCGCTCGCCCAGTCGTTCGCCGAAGGACTCCATCCCCCGGGCGAGGCGCCGTGCGCGGTCGAGTGCGTCGGCCTCCCGCCCCGCGGCCTCGCCCGCCGCCGCGACCTCGGCCGCCGCCTGGGCGAGGCGTTCGCGGAGCGCGTCGAGGTCCTCGGCGATCTCCTCCTCGAGGGCCGCGGCGTCGTCGGGGACGCCCGCCTGGACCAATCCCTTGGAGTAGCGGACCTTCTCCTTGAGCTTGTCGTCGCGGATCCCCGTGGCGGCGTCGCGGAGCCGGTCGGCGGCGTCGAGCCCCTCGCGGGTCGCCTCGGCGGCGAGGCGGTCGAGCTCGCGCTCGAGGGCGGCGACGTCGTCGTGGAGGCGGTCCTTGCGTTCGAGGAGCCGGCCGAGCTCTTCCGCGTCATCGGGGCCCGGGACGCCGAGGCGTTCGACGTCGTCCGCGATCTCGAGCTGTTCCTTGGCGAGGCGCTCGGCGCGGCGGAGCGCCTCCTCGGCGCCGCGGACGAGGCGGTCGGTGCGATCGCGTTCGAGGAGGCGGCGGGCCTCGGCGAGGCGGTCGGCGGCGGCCTGGGCGCCGGCGCCGGAGGGGTCGGCGGCGCTGCGGCGGATCGCGTCGGCGGCCTCGCGGAGCCGGCGGGCGCTCTCCTCGAGGGCGCGGCCCTGCTGCGGCTCCTCGCGGGCGAGGCGTTCGAGCCGGCGGGCCTCCTCCTCGACCTCGTCGGCGAGCCGGCGCTGCGCGTCGGCGCCGGCGCCCGCCGCCCCGCCCTGCCGCTCCCGCGCCAGCCGACGCTGCCGCTCCGCGGCCTGCTCCTGCCTTCGCGCCAGCTCCCTGAGCCGCTCGAGCGTCTCGTCGAGCCGCGCGTCGCGCTGCTCCTCCCGGCCCCGTCGCACCGACTCGTACTGGTTGCGCAGCCGGTCCATCTCGAGCTCGAAGAGGTCGGCCAGGTCCTCGGCGTCGGGGCTCATCCCGCCCCCGCCCCCCATCGGCTCCTCGCCGAGCGCGACCTGGACCTCGCGGTAGACCTCCTCCGCCCGCTGGAGCCGCTGCAGCGCCCGCTGCTCCGGCGGGAGCGCGTCCCCCGGCTCGCGGGCGGCCAGGCGCGTCTCCGCGGCCTTCATCTCCGCCGCCGCGGCGTCGAGGTGCTCGACGATCGCGACGAACGCCGAGTCGGCCGAGAGGATCCCCCGCGTCCGCATCCGCGTCACCAGCGTCTCGACCTCCTCGCGCAGCCGCGACTGCGAGAGCGTGACCGTCGTCACGTGCTCGCCCCACTCCGCCTCGGCGTAGCGCTCCCTGTCGCGGACCAGGTTGAAGGTCGCGGCGATGATCTCGCGCTGGCGCTCCGAGAGCTCGCCGTCGTCCTGCATCCCCCCGCCCTGCATCCCGCCCCGCTGCTCGGCGGCGCGGTAGTCCCGGTGGAACGGGCGGATGCGGATGAAGTAGAGGTCGCTCCTCGCCTCCTGCCGTTCCCCGATCGCCCGGTTGTCGGCGACGCGGGCGTAGTAGGCGATGAAGTCGCCCGGCTCGAGGTCGAGCTCCTCGAAGTAGAGCGTGTGCCCCGCCGCGACCTCGCGGAGCGGCCGGCCGCCCCCGCCGTACAGCTCGACGACGCGCTCCTCGCCCCCGTTGACCGCGTAGACCAGCTCGAGCCGGGCGATGCCGTGGTCGTCGGTCGCCCGCGCCTCGAGGAAGACCTCGTCGATCGAGCTCGCCCGCGTGTCGCGCCCCGGCTTCTCGAACCCGACGGTCGGCGGCAGGTCCTCGACCAACTCGATCGCGTGCCGCGGCGACCCCTCGAGCCACCGCCCGTCCGGCCCCAGCAGCTCGATCCGGTAGTGCCCCGCGCGGTCGATCGGGATCGCGCCGGCCAGCCACGGCGCCGCGGCCTCCCCCGCCACCGAATCCACCGCGCCCACGACCATCGCCGCCTCCCCCACCAGCTCGAAGCTCCGCCCGTCGTCGAGGACGATCCGCCCCGCCGGCGTCGGGACCGTCGTCCAGACTTGGAACCGGACCTCGGTCCCGCGCAGCGCCGTGATCGCCCCCGCGTCCTCGACCGTCCGGGGCGGGTGCCCCGTGTACGCCGGGAACCGGTACTCGTGGTCGATCCGGCTCGCGTACGGCAGGTCCGCGACCCCGATGCGGAAGACCGGCGACCGCACGCCCCCCGCCTCGACGAAGTACTCCGCCGCCTCCTCGAGGTCGAAGAGGACCGCCTCGAAGACCAGGGAATCGGCGCCCGGCACCATCGGCACCCGCTCGAACCCCATCCCGCCCGCGGTCCGCACCACCAGATCCGCCTCCCCCGTCGCGAAGCCGTGCAGCACCGCCCTGACCAAGGCGTCCGCGCCCCGCGCGACCGTCGTGTCCCCCGGCTCGACCGTGATCCGGTACGGCACCGCCGCCTCCGCCTGCCGCCACGGGAAGAGCACCGCCGTCGCCCCGTGCCGCAGGTACGCCGGCCCGAAGAGGAAGAGGAGGCAGGCGACGACGCCCGTCGCCACGACCCCGCCCACCGCCACCCTCCACTCCCGCCTCCCGATCCTCGCCCCCCCCTCCACCTCCCTCACCCTCTCCACCGCCTGCTCCCCCAACCTCCCCACCCACCCCGCCCCCACGCCGCCCCCCGATCCCCCCCCACCCACACCCCCGCCCGCGCCCACCCCCACACCCGCCCCCGCCCCCCCCGCGCCTGGCGCCACGTCGCCAGGCGCCCCCGCGTCAGCCGTCCCCGCTTCAGCCACCCCCGCGCCAGCCGCTCCCGCGCCCCGCGCCGCCCCCGCGCCTGGCGCCCCAGCGCCAGGCGCCCCCACGCCAGTCGCAATACCGCCTGCCTCCACCGCACTCACCAGCACCGCATCCAACACCGGCTCGTTCTCCTCCAGATACAACGCGACCCTCGCATCGGTGAGCCGCCGAAGCTGCGGGAGGACGAGGAACCGCAGAGCCGCCCCGACCACGACGACGTACGTCGCGATCCGGAGCGCCGTGATCCACCCCGGCGCGAAGGCGAGGCGTTCGAGGACGAGCGAGGAGGCGATGACGGCGGCCAGCGCCATCGGCAGCACGACCGCCGCGCCGCGCACGAGGGCCCGGAGCCGCCAGCGCCGCCGCGCCCGTCCGAGGATCCGCCGGATCTCGTCCCGCGTGCTGGGATCCATCTGCCCGGTCATGGGATCACCCTCGCGTGGTTCGTGATCGGTTCACGCCCCCGCCCGCGACAGTCGGTTCGCGAGCACCGGCTCGACCGCCAGGAGCCCGAGCGCCCCGGCGAGGAGGTACCACCACCAGCGCTGCTGCCGCTCGCGCTCGGCCGGCCCGAGCTCCGCCGTCTCCTCCCCTGCCGCCGTTGCGCCCGGCGTGGTCGCCGCCGCGACGAGCTCCTCGGCGTCGAGTCGTGCCAGGTCGGACTCCGCGAGGTCGACGTTCACCGCGACGACGCGCGCCGCCCCGTCGCCCCTCCCCCCCTCGCGGATCTCGTAGAAGCCCTGCTCCAAAAGCTCGATCAGGCGGGCCGCACCGCCGACCGCACCGCCGACCGCACTGCCGACCGCACTGCCGACCGTACTGCCGACCGTACCGCCGACCGTACCGCCGACCGTACCGCCGACCGCGCCCCCCACCCGACCGCCGCCAGCCCCCGCCATCTCGCCGCCCGCGGACTCCGCGGCAACCGCCCCCTCCGCTCCCCCCGTCCCCACCTCGATCCGGCGCCCCGACGGCGTCCGCACGACCACCGTGCCCGGCGTCGTCGCCGGCGCCCGCCCCACCGCCTTCCACCACGCGTCCAGGTCGAGCGCCTGGCCGACCGTGTACGACGGCCTCGACTCGGCGTGCCCCGCCGCGTGCCGGGCGAGCCGGTGGACGAAGGGGAGGAAGACCGGCTGGAGCGCGAGGTCGTTCCAGAAGGCGTCGAAGCTCGAGGCCCAGAGGAGGACCCGCCCGCGGCCGTAGCGGCTCTCGACGAGGGCCGGCGCGCCGTCGTCGAAGCGGGCCAGGACCCTCGCGGAGTCCGCCGGCTCGATGGGCCGCGTGCGGTAGAACCTCGCCGCGGTCAGGTCCCCGCTCCGCGGCAACGCGAACGGCTCGAAGATCGGGTGGCCGTAGTCGATGCGGCCGAGCGCCGCCCCCTCGCGGTCGACCGGCGGGCCGAAGCGGCCGGGGAGGAGCGCCGCCGCATCGTCCGTCACCCGGCTCGCCTCGCCGAGCGCGATGATCAGCCCGCCCCCCTCCTCGACCCATTCCCGCAGTCGGAGCCCCGTCCCCCCCGTCGGGAACGGCGCGTCGTTGAGGACGACGACGGCCTTGTCGTCCAGCTCCGACGCCCGGAACCACCCCGCCGGCCTCGCCTCGACGCGGAACCCCGGCGCCTCGCCGATCGAGAGCGCCCGGCGCACGTAGAGACTCGAGCCCGGCTCGGGGCCCTCGAGGACGAGGACCGGGATCGCCTGGCCGGGGGCGAGGGTGAAGTGGTGGGCGTCGTCGGCGGGGAGCGCGTCCCGGGCGATGCGGACCGTGCCCCACGTCCCTCCGCCCGCGAGGATGAAGGGGTCGAAGACGACGGACGCCGCCCCCCGCGCCTCGACGTCGACCCGCCGCGTCTGGACCTCCCGCCCCTCCAGCTCGAGGGCGACCGCGAGCCCGCGCACCGGCGAGTCGCCCCCGTTCACGACCCTCGCCGTCGCCGTCACCCGCTCGGCCCGGCCGTCCGGCTCGCGCCGGAACGTGACCGCGGCGACCATCGCGTTCCCCGCGTCGTCGCCCGCGCCGACGATGACCGGGACGAGCGCCGCGCCGGCGGGGAGCTTCGCCCCCTCGGCCGCATCCCACCCCCGGCGCTGGAGGTCCGAGACGAGGACCGCCTCCCGCCTCGGGCGCTGCGACGCCGCCAGGATCCGCCCCGCGAGCTGGAGCGCCGGCGCGTAGCGCGTCGTCCGGGAGCCGGGGGCGAGGGTATCGAGCGCGGCGAGGATCCGGCCCCGGTCCGTCGTCGCCGGGACGACCTCGACCGCCGCCTCGTCGAAGGCGATCAGCGTCGCGCGGTCCTCGGGCCCCAGCTCCCCGACGACCCGCCGCACCGCCGCCCCCGCCTCCGCCCACCGCTCGCCGTACCCCATGCTGTACGACCGATCGACGAGGATCACGACCTCCCGCGCCGCCGCGCCGAGCGCCAGCGGCGGGTCCGGCCGGTCGAGGAACGGCCGCGAGAACGCCGCGGCGAGCAGGACGATCGCCAGGCAGCGGATCAGGAAGAGCAGCCAGTGCCGGATCCGCTGGCGGCGCACCGAGCGGTAGGGGATCCGCTCCAGGAACATCAGCGACGGGAACTCGACCACGTCCTTCCGCTGCCGCTGCGTCAGGTGCACCAGGATCGGCACCGCGAGCGCCGCGAGGCCGAGGAGGAACGCCGGCGCGAGGAAGGAGAGGCCCATCACCGCACCCTCATGAGCTTCTGCCGGGCCGCGAGATAGCCGAAGAGCACGTGGTCGAGGGGCGAGGCGGTGCTGACGAGCGTGTAGTCGATCCCCTCCGCCGCGAAGAGCCGCGCGAGCGACGCCGTGTGCGCCTCGACGAGCGCCCGGTACTGCGCCCGCAGCGCCGTCGGGATCACCGGGATCGCCTCGCCGCTCTCCAGGTCGCGGAACGTCGCCGCGCGGTCGAAGGGGAGCTCGATCTCGGCCGGGTCGAGGACGTGGAAAACGATGACGTCGCCCCCTCGCGCCCGGAGCTGCCGCACCGCCGCGACCGCCGACTCCGGCTCCTCGTAGAAGTCCGAGACGACGATGACGATCCCCCGCCGCCCCAGCGACTCCGCCGCCCGGCGCAGCGGCCCGGCGAGCGAGCCGCGGCGCCCCGCCTCGAGCCGGCCGATCGCGTCGAGCACGACCTCGTAGTTCCTCGCCGAGGCCGGGACCCGCTCGACCACCTCGTCGTCGAAGGCGATCAGGCCGACGCGGTCGCGCTGCCGGTGCGAGAAGCAGGCCAGCGTCGCGGCGAGGTAGCGCGCGTAGTCGAGCTTCGTGATCCCCCCGCTCCCGTAGCCCATCGACCGCGAGACGTCGAGGACCGCCACGAAGTCCGCGTTCGTCTCGGCCTCGTACTCCTTCACGTAGTAACGGTCGGTCCGCGCGTAGAGCCGCCAGTCCACGCGACGCACGTCGTCGCCCGGCATGTACGCCCGGTACTCCGCGAAGTCCAGCGAGAGCCCCAGGTACGGCGAACGGTGCAGCCCCGCGACGAAGCCGTCGACGACCGTCCGCGCGATCAGCTCGAGGTTCCCGATCCGCGCGAGCGCCGTCGGGTCGATGAACCGCGCGCCCGGATCGGCGACGGCGCGGCGCATCACAGCCCCGACCGCGGCATCGGCACCGCCTCGAGCAGCCGATCGACGATCGACTCCGCCGTCACCTTCTCCGACTCGGCGTGGAAGTTCGTCAGGACCCTGTGGCGGAGCACCGGCCGGGCGAGGGCGCGGATGTCCTCGAACCCCGCGTGGTAGCGACCCCGCGTGATCGCCCGCGCCTTCGCGCCCAGGACCAGGTACTGCGCCGCGCGCACGCTGGCGCCGTACGAGACCCACTTCTGGACGAAATCGAACGCTGGGCCGGCGGGCGAGCCCCCGGAGCCCATGCCGCCGGCCCCGCCGCCGACCCCCGACCCCGCGGCGCCCCGCCCACCGCCTCGCTTCCCATCGGCCCCGGCCTTCGCCGCGAGTCCCGCGCCATCCTGCGGCACCGGCCGCGTCGCCCGCGTCAGCGCCAGCGCGTACCGGATCACCGCATCGGACGCCGGGACCCGGCGGACCAGCCGCTGGAAGGCGAGGAGCTCCGGCCCCGTCACCGCCGGGCGCAGCTCCGTATCCTGGAGCGACGTCGTCGACCGCACGACCGCCAGCTCCTCCTCCTCCGGGAGGTGGTCGATCCGGATCTCGAACATGAACCGGTCGAGCTGCGCCTCCGGGAGCGGGTACGTCCCCTCCAGCTCGATCGGGTTCTGCGTCGCGAAGACGTAGAACGGCTCCGGCAGATCGTACGTCCGACCCTGGATCGTGACCCGGTGTTCCTGCATCGCCTCCAGGAGCGCCGACTGCGTCTTCGGCGGCGTCCGGTTGATCTCGTCCGCCAGCACCACGTTCGCGAAGATCGGCCCCGGCGCGAAGACCATCTCCCGACGCCCCGTCGCCGGGTCCTCCTGGATGATGTCCGTCCCCGTGATGTCCGACGGCATCAGGTCCGGCGTGAACTGGATCCGCCGGAACTCCAGGTCCAGCACCCGGGCGATGGTGTGGACCAGCAACGTCTTCGCCAGCCCCGGCACCCCGATGAGGAGGCTGTTCCCCCCCACGAAGAGGGTGAGCAGGACCTGCTCGACCACCTCCTCCTGGCCGATGATCACCTTGCGCAGCTCCGTCAGGATCCGATCCCGCCCCTCGCGCATCCTGTCGGCCAGGTCGATGTCCTCCCGCGACTCCAGCGCCCTCGGTTCCTCGATCACCTTCGCCAATGCGCACCCCCTCAGTGGGTCATCGCGTACACGATGTAGTTCACGCCGAGCTTGTAGGCCTCGTTCGACAGCTCGATCGGGAGGAATCCGGCGTCGGACCACTCCCAGTAGTCGCCGATGTCGTTGTTGAAGTTGATAATCGCCATCAGCCGCTTGCTCGGGTCGTTGTCCTCGAAGATCCCGAGGTAGAGCGGCCAGTCGCCGCGGTAGCTCCGCGTGATGTCGAGGCTCTCGATGTCGAAGAAGGAGTGGAAGATCGGGTGCGAGACGTCGAGCTCGACGATCTCGTAGCCCGGCAGCACCCGCCGCATCTGGGCCTCGAAGTTCTCCCAGTCCCGGCGCCCGCCGAAGTCGTCGAAGATGATGAACCCGCCCTTGAGCAGGTACTCGCGCAGCCCCTCGACCTCCCGGTCGGTCGGCTCCCACGCCCCCGCCTCGCAGAGGTAGGCGACGGGGTAGCGGAAGAGCTCCGGGTCGTCGGCGGTCAGGATCTTTCCGCCGTCGAGGTAGGGGTCGATCCCGGTGATCTCGTCCAGGATCCGCATCAGGTTGCGCTCGGCGCGGGGGTAGTCGTGCGCCCAGGGCGGCTCCCGCCCACCGAAGCGCCGGAACCCGCGCACCGCCGGCTCGTAGCGGATCCGCACGAAGGTGAACCGGCCGTCGTAGGGGATCTCGGGGCCCTGGGGGGCGAGGGCCGCGACAGCGGGCGGGACCGTGGCCGTGCGGGCGGGCGGCATCGCTTCCGTGGAGACCGACCGCGGGTTCGAAGGGGCCGGCGACACTCGCGAGTCGGCGGGCGGGGCCACGCGGGCCGCCGACACCTCACGGTCCACGCTCGCATCCGGCCATCCGGCGCGCCACCAGTTCCATCCCGGCATATTCCCCGCCCCCCCACCCACCGCCAGCGCCGCCACGGCGACGATCCCCGCGCCCACGATCGCCCACCGCGCCGTCCGCCCCGCCGTGCGCCGGGCCACCCGCCCCACCGTGCGCCCCTCGGCGCGCCTCACCGCCCACCTCCCTGGCCCCCGGCCAGCTCGAGGAGGAGCTCCTGCGCCTCGGCGAAGGCGGGCGCGATCTCGAGGGCGCGCAGCACCTCGCGCCTCGCCTCGGCCCGGTCCCCGGCGGCGAGGAGCGCGAGGGCCAGGCGGTAGTGCGCGCCCGCCCGGTCGACCGGGCCGAGCGCCAGGATCGCCCGCCGTGCCCGGACCGCCGCCCCCGGCTCGCCCAGCGCCTCGTACAGCCCGGCGAGGCGCTCGTGCAGCGCCGGGTCGTAGGGGTGGATCCAGACCGCGCCCTCCAGCGCCGCCGCGGCGCCCCGCCGGTCGCCGAGCCGCTCCCGCAGCGCCGCCAGCTCGAGGTGCGCGTCGTAGGCGTTCTCGTCGATCGACGTCCACCGCGCCAGCGCCTCGGCCGCGCGCTCCAGGTCGCCGCGCTCGGCGTGGATCCGGGCCAGGAGCGCCCAGGGGCTCCCCGGCCCCGCGAAGTCGGGGAACGCCGCGGCGGCGCCCTCCAGCTCGGCGATCGCGGCGGCGACGTCGCCCGCCTCGAGCTTCGACCGCGCCCGCTCGATCCGCGCGACCACGCCATCCGCACCCCGCATCCCGTCGAGCGCCGCGGCGAAGCGACGACGCAGCCAGGCGTCGAAGCGCGCGTCGAACGCCTCGGGCTCGGTCCCGAGCACCTCGCGGAAGACCGCCTCGCTCCCCGCGCCCCGCGCGTAGGCGCGCAGCATCGCCGGGATCGCCTCGAAGCCGTGCTCCGCCTCGATCATCTCGACCACGAGTGACGCCTGGTAGTACGAGTGCATGACCTGCTCCGGGTACGACGGCCGGACGATCCCGTCGCTCAGCCGGCTGACCGGCGCGAGGCGGCCGGCGGCGAGGGCGGCGAGGAACCCGGGATCGGGGTCGGCGCCCCAGCCCTCCCGCGCCCGGCGCTCCTCCCGCACCGCGAGCCCCTCGGCGAACCACCGCGGGATCCGGTGCCCCGTCACCCCGAGGTGGAAGGCGTGGGCGATCTCGTGCCAGAGCGTCGACCCCCAGTTGAACTCGCCCCGCCCCCTCGCCGCGGGGGAGTCCATCGCCAGTACATCCCCGAAGGCGACGCCGAGGGCGCCGAGCCCGACGAGCCCCAGGGTCCGCACCGAGAAGTCCGCGTGGCGGGGGTAGACCTCGACGCGGATCGCCCCGGCGGGCCTGGTGCCGTAGCGCTCGGCCAGCGCCGCGTACGCCTCCTCCGCCAGCGCCTCGACGTACGGGCCGAGGAGCGCGGCCTCGTCGCGGTGCAGCACGAAGACGAAGTGCTCGCTCCGCCGCTCCACGAACTCGCCGAGCCGGTCGAGGAGGTCGAGGGTGTTCTTGTACCAGACGTTGTACGGGTCGCCCCGGAACGCCGTCTCCAGGCTCGACCTCGCCTCGTCGGGCCGGCCCAGCCGCAGCAGGTTGATCCCGAGCGTCCCGTGCGCCCGCCACGACCGGGGGTCCCGCTCGAGCGCCCGCCGCGCCAGCTCGACCGCGCCGCGGTAGTCCCGGTTCTGGGCGCTCAGCTCGGCGACGCTCGCGAGTGGCTCCGCCGACCGGGGGTAGAGCTCCGCCGCCCGCCGGACGGCCGCCTCGAACCCCGCGTCGTCGCCGGCCAGGCGCCGGGCGCCGGCCAGCGCCGCGAGCGCCTCGAGCGAAGTCGGGTCACCCGCGAGCGCGCGCTCCGCCTCCTCCGCCGCCCCCTCAGGGTCGTCGGACGCGAGGCGGAGCCGCGCCAGGAGTGCGCGGGCGCCCACGAGGTTCGGGTTCGTCTCGAGCGCCCGCCGGGCGACGTCGCCCGCGCCGGGCTCGCCATCGAACTCCATCACCCGCGCGAGCCCGAGGAGCGCCCGGGGGTGCCGCGGGTTCACCGCCAGCACCTCTTCGAAGCTCCGCCGCGCGTCCGCGCTGTTGTACTTCTCCAGGAAGAGCTCCCCGGCGAGGAGCCGGGGCTCGTGGGCCGCGGGGTCGGCGGCCGCCGCCTCGTCGTACGCCCGCAGCGCGTCCTTGAAGAGCTGCGGATCGTCGACGCCGAGGAGCCGGACCGCGCTCCCGACGGCGAGGAGCCCCTCCGCGCCGAGCGCGCCCGGTGTGCTGCGGTTGTAGACGTCGATGAAGGACTCGAGGAGGCGCCGTGCCGCGTCCCTCTCGCCGCGCGCGTCGAGGAGCTCCGCGAGGCCGAGCTGCGCGGTCAGGCGGGCGGAGAGGGTTGTGCCCCCATCCCCCGCCTCGAGCACCCGGCGGAACGCCCGTTCCGCCGCCTCCCGTTCGCCTCGGAGCATGTGCACCCCGCCGAGCGTGGCCGCCAGCTCCGGCGATGCTTCCGCCCCCGCCCCCGCCGCCTCCACCGCCTCATCGTACCGACCGACCTCGGCGAGGGCACGGACGAGCCCCTTCGTGGCCGGGCCCGCGGTCTCCGGGCGGCGGGCGAGGGCTCGGAAGAGGTCGATCGCCTCGTCGTAGCGCCCCTCGCGGAGCGCGGCCTCGGCGGCCTCGACCGTCGGCGCGGCCTTCTGCGCGCACGCGGGCGAGGCTAGCGCGAGGAGGAGCGCCGGCAGCGCGATCGCGGCCGGGGCGAGCCGCGGCGCCAAGGGCGCCTCCGTAGACCAGGCCATCCCCCGCGCCGCCCGCGCCCGCGGTACCCGCGGTACCCGCAGTACCCGCAGCGCCCGCTGCACCCCCCGCGCGCCCCGCGCCCCCCGCGCCGTCCCGCCCCTCACGGCCGCCCTCCCCCGGCCCGCCGGATCGCCTGGTTCGTCCGCGCCAGCTCCAGGAGCAGCCGCTCGAGCTCCCGCACGTAGACGGCGGCATCCAGCGTGTCCTTCGCCGCGCGCAGTTCCGCGACCTCCCGCTCGAGGCGCCGCCGCGTCTCGTGGAGCTCCCGCAGCGCCGGGTCGGACGCCGCATCCCCTCCCACCTCGGCGACGGCGGTCGTCCTGTCGTTCCCCAGCACGAACGCCAACGCCGCCCGCGCGTCGGGCCCCGCCGGGTCCGGCTCCGTGACCGCGCGGCCATCGCCGTCGCCGTCGAGGAGCGCATGCTCGGTCTGGAGCCGGCCCTCCCCCGAATATGCCCGGGCAACCTCGCGCCGGGCGTACTCGAACGCCTCGAAGAGCGAGACCCGGCCGTCGCGGTCCGCGTCGGCGCCGTCGCCCGCGTAGGCATCCACGAAGTGGCCCGCGAAGAGGGTGCGGTTCCGCTCGGCGGCGTTCCGCGTCGCCGTCACGACGATCCGCCCCTCGGCCGCGAGGGCGTCGAGAAACGCCCCGCTCGCGCTCGCCGCATTCACGACCGCGACCTCCCGCCCCTTCAGCCGGTCGAGGAGCACGGCCAGCTCGGCGGCCGTGAGGTCGGGGCCCGGGAGGTTCAGCCGCGCCTCGCCCCCCTCCGCGCTCCCGTGGCCGATCAGCAGGACCAGTACCCGGTCCCCCGGCGCCGACCTCGCTGCCAGCGCCTCGACCGCGCGGCCGATCTCCTCCTTCGTCGACCTCGCCCGGATCCGGGCCGGGTCCCGCTCCGGCCGCTCCGCCAGGAAGATGACGCTCGAATCGGCGAGCCCGAGCCGCCCCCGCGCCGCATCGACCATCGCCGCGCCCCAGCGGTAGAACGACTCCACGTACGCCGGCTCCCCGCCGAGCCCCGCCACCACCAGGAGGTGGCTCCGCTGCGCGGCGGCGGGGGGCGGGGCCAGGGCGTGGGCGAGGAGAAGGGCGAGGAGCAGGGCAGGGGCGAGGACCGGCGCCCCACCCACCCCCACCAACCCCCGCCCCCTCACGCCAGCCCCCGCGCCCGCCGCCACCCCCACTCCGCCGCCACCACCCCGAGCAGCAGCAGGAAGATGATCGGCATGTCCCACAGCTCCCTCTCCTCGACGACGGTCGTCCCGCCGCCGGTGTAGCGCAGGTCCTCGGGGAGCGCGGCCACCGTCGCCGGGGTGTAGAAGCGGCCCCCCGTCTCCTCGGCGATCCGCCGCAGCAGCGGCTCGCGCATCCCGGCGTCGAAGTACTCCGCGTCGCTCGGCGCGACGCGGACCCACGTCACGGCCCCGCCCAGCGTCCTCTCGCCCCTCGCCGCCTCGATCCGGATCTCGTGCAGCCCCTCCTCCCGCGGGGTGAAGGTCCCGCGGTAGCGCCCGTCGCGGTCGACGGTCCAGTCCAGCGGGAGCTCCGACTCCGTGCCGTCCGGCGCGCGCACCCGCGCCACGACCCGCGCGTCGTTCACCGCCAGGTACGCCGAATCCGACACCTCGGCCACCACCTCCACCGCCTCGCCCGGCTCCGCCTCGCCCCGCGGGAGCGCCGCCGTCACCGGGTCCGGCACCCCGTCGACCAGCCAGCGCAGCATCTGGCGCCAGAACGTCTCGTGGCTCATGTCGTCGAGCGGCACATCCGCGTGCATCTGCCAGAGCCACGAATCCTGCACCGGGAAGGCGATCGCCTTGCCGCGGCCGTAGCGCTGCGCCGCCAGCACGACCCGCTCCCCGCCCCCATCCGGCACCGCGCCCGTCAGCAGCGCCGTCGCCCCCGGCTTGACCCGCCGCACCACGTTCGTCGAGGTGAGTGGCGGGAGCGAGCGCCACCGCTCGAGCGACGTCGCCTCGTCCGACGCCAATCGGATCGCCGCGTGGGCCCGCCCCGCCCGCGTCGGCTCGACCTTCACCTCCGCGACCCCGCCGGCCAGGTCGCTCTCCGTCTCGAGGACGACCGGCAGCGCATCGGCGACCGGCGTCCCGGCGTACCCGCCCTCCGCCAGCGCCCGACGTCCGCCGAGCGCGAGCAGCCCGCCCCCGCGGTCGCCCACGAAGTCCGCGATCATCCGCAACTGGTCGTGCGTGAAGAAGCTCGCCTCGACGCTCCCCAGCACCAGCCCGCGGTACGCGAAGAGCTCCTCCCGCGTCGCCGGGAAACCCGCACGCAGCTCCTCGGGGTCGTCGACGTCCAGCCGGATGAACTTCCCGTCCGCCACCCGCTGCAGCACCACGACCTGCAGGTTCGGGTCGTCCATCACCGCGCGCCGCACGAACTTCACCTCGAACCGCGGCTCGCCCTCGAAGTACAGGATCTTCTCCCGCCGGTCCTCGACTTGGAGCACGACCTCGCGGCCGTTGTTCTCGACCACCGTCTCCCCGGGCTGTGCCGGGACCCGGATCCGCAGACGACGGGGCCCGGCCTCCTCCGCCGTGAACGCCACCCGCACCGGCGCCGGCTCGCCGTCCGGCGGGAGCTCGACCTCCCGCTCCGCGACGATCCGCCCCTCGTCCTCGACCACGAGCGGGACCCGGCGGCCGCCGTACCCCGACTGCGAGACGACGACGTCGACCGCGAGCGACGCGCCCCGGAGCACCCGCGCCGGGAGGTCGACCCGCCCGACCTCGATGTCCCGCTCCAGCACCGGCAGGCCGACCCCGACGGTGTGCACCGGGACCCCCGCCGCACGCAGCGCCACGAGCGCCTCGCTCAGCGACTCCCGCGAGTTGTCCGCGCCGTCGCTCACCACGACGAGCCCCGCCAGCGGCACCCCCGCCAGCTCGTTCCTCGCCGCCTCCAGCGCCTCGCCGATCCGCGTCCGCGTCCCGGCGAAGGCCAGCTCCTCCGGTCCGGCCAGCCGGTCCGCCGCCGAGGAGAAGCGGAAGTACCGGACGGCGAAGCGCTCCTCGAGCGCCTTGCGCAGCGCTGACTCCTCGCCGAATGACTCCGCCACGAAATCGCTCCGCGGTCGCCCGTCCTGGTCGGCGATCCGCATGCTCCGCGAGTCGTCGATCAGCACCCCGACGAAGTTGCGCTGCGGCACCGTCGTCGAAATCACGAGCGTTGGGCGGGCGAGGCAGAAGAGGAGGAGCGCGAGGACGGTCAGGCGGAGCCCGGCGAGGACCACTCGCTCGAGACGTCGCCCCGCGCCCGCACGCGCGTAGCTCCACGCGACGACCCCCGCGAGGACCAGCGCCGCCACCGCGGCCGCCGCCACCGGCCACGGCGCCGCGAACGCGAAATCGCCTCGCTCGAAGACCACGGGGCGGTACTTGAAGAGGAGCTCGAACACGGTCTCGTCCGGTTCGGTGGAGGAACGATCGGGGGAGAACGGCCGCGTCGGGGGCGGCCGGGCCTCGAGCCCCGCGTCAGTGGCTCATCGCGTACAGGATCTGGTTCGCGCCCATCTCGTACGCCCACGACGAGTAGCGCAGCGGGTAGCCGGGGTGCTCCGCCCACTCCCACGCGTCGCCCAGGTCGGTGTTCCAGTGGATCAGGACCATCAATCGGCCGGCCTCGTCGAGGATCCCGCGCACCGCCGGGACGCGGCCATCCCGCTCCCACGTCCGCCCGCCCCGCAGCGCGTTGCCGATCCCCGGGACCTGCACGATCTCGTCGATCTCGTAGTAGGTGTGGAAGACCGGGTGATCGAGGGGGAGGTCGACGATCGGGTACTCCGGCAGAACCCGCCGGATCTCCCGCTCGAAGTTCCGCCACTCGACGCTCCCCCAGAAGTCGTCGACGACGAGGAAGCCCCCGGCGAGGAGGTAGTCGCGCAAGCCCCGGACCTCCGCGTCCGTCAGCGACATGTATCCGACCTCGACGGCGTAGAGGAAGGGGTGGCGCCGCAGTTCGGGGTCGTCCAGCCGGATCGCCCGCTCGGTCTCCGCGATGTCGAACCCGACCAGTCGCTGGATCAGAGCGATGAACTGGCGGTCCGCCTTCGGGTAGTCCGTCGCCCAGCTCCGCCCCCGCCACCCCCGGCCGGGCCCGCCGGAGGAGTAGATCGCACGGGTGAAGACGAACTCGTGGCGACGCTCGGAAGCCGCGGCGGGGTCGGCGCCCCTACCCACCTGCGCGGCGGGAGACACCGCCGGTGGTCCGAGCCCGAGGCAGAGGAGGCCGACGCTGGCCAGGACGAGGGGGTGCGACCGGATCGGGCTCACGCGAGCGCTCCGGATGCCGCCGGCCGCGCCGGTGAGGTCCCGGCCCGGCCGAGCGTCGAGGGTCGACGGCGAGATGACGGCTGATCCCCAACGTACCGGGGGAGCGGGTCAAAGGTTCCCTCCGTCCGGACGCCGCCGCGGACGTCGCCCCGCCCCGGTGGACCGCCGCGCTCACGACCCCGCGCCCCCCTCGCACCCGCCCCGCGCTACCCCGGCCCGATGCACGCGGTCTCGGCCGCGATGCTGTACGTCACGAGGAACGGCCGCCCGAGATCGTCGCTGGCGATGCCGTGGAGCCGGTCGCCCGCGCCGGTCACGCGCCCGACGCCGCGGGGGATCAGAACGGCATCGATCAGTGCGCCGTCCGCACTCCAGCGGTCCCAGCGAACGAGCCCCTCCCGCGCCCAGTAGGTCTTGACCAGGATGATGCCGTCGCTCGCCACCCCGATCGCCTCCACCGCGGGCAGGTAGGCCGGGAACTCGATGCGGCCGACCAGCGAGGAGTCGGGAAGGCCTTGCGCGTAGGACCGTCGGTGTTCATCCGTCGGCCGGGGCCGCTCCGCCGGACCTCGGATCGTCGTGCGCTTTGCACCGCCCGCATCGTGGATGTCGATGACGTAGGCTTCGCCCGTCGTGAACGCGATCGCCCCCTCAGGCGATACCGCGTACGAGGGGAAAGACGCGTAGGGTGGATTCACCAGGACGGGCCCGGCGGTGGTCGTCAATCGAAGCGGACCGCTACGGCCGAACGCGGCGAGCGTGTCGAGGGCGCCCTCCGTCGCCATCACGAACGCTCCGTCCAGCCGGGCCGGCGCCGCCGCCGGGTTGAAGCTCGGCAGCACCGGAGCGACGATCCGCCCGGTTCCGCCCACCATCGCCGCACTCACCGGATGGCCGGGCAGCTCGATCTCCCCGAGGAAGCGTTCGCCCGCGCTCTCGCCCTCCTTCGTCCAGAGCGAGAAGCGGTAGTTGCCGGGGTCCCAGACCGCCAGAAGGTCGCCGGCCCAGCCGAGGTGCGTCGGATTGCGGAACTCGCCGGGCCCCGACCCCTCCCGGCCGCGCCGCCACTTCAACATCCCATCGGGCGAAAGCGCCATCACCTCGTGGCGATCCGCATCGAGCACGTACAGCGTCCCCGCGGAATCGACGAGGAGGCCCGTCAGCCGGTAGAACTCGTCCACCTCCCCGGGAACCCCGGCGATCCTGGATACCTCCTCCACCGACCGGCACGCGACGCCCCACCCCGTCCCCCCCTCGCCGGCTCCGCAGGAGAGTCCGAGCCCGCCCGCGACCAGGGCGAGGAACACGCCGTATCCAGCCCCCACGCGATGACGTGCACTGGCCATCTTCACCCTCCGGTTCCGATGCCCCTTCGCGTTGCGCCGTTCCTTCACGATGCCGCGCCCGCACCCTGCCCCCCGGGCCTTGCACCCGAAACCGGCGGCACGCATCGTGAACCGCCGCGCCGCCGATGCCGACGGCGCTCCTCCACGGCCCCGCCCCCACCGCGCCCCCCGTCCCGACCGGCGGGATCCATCGCCCGGCCCCCGGCCGGCCCGCATCCTGGGCCGCGCCCTAGGCAGCGCCGACCACCGACGCCCCCGGAGACCCCGCCGCATGGAGATCGCCTACGTCACCACCTACGACGCCTCCGACCTCTCGGCCTGGTCCGGGTCGGGGTACCACGTACTCAAGGCGTTGCAGGACAACGGGCTGAGAATCTCGCCCATCGGAAGCCTCGAGACGCGGTTCCGGCGCGTCTCCCGGGCGAAGCAGCGGTTCTACGCGCGATTCCGCGCGACCCGCTACCTCGCGAACCGCGACCCCCTCGTCCTCAAGGCCTACGCCGCCCAGGTCGAAAAGGCCCTCGCCCGCACCCCCTGCGACGTCATCTTCAGCCCGGGGACGATCCCGATCGCGTACCTCCGTACCGACAAGCCCCTCGTCTTCTGGACCGACGCGACCTTCGCCGGGATGATCGACTTCTATCCGGTGTACCGGAACCTCTGCACGGAGACGATCCGCGGCGGGAACCGCATGGAGCAGCGAGCCCTCTCCGCCTGCCGCCTGGCCCTCTACACCTCCGAATGGGCGGCGGAGTCCGCGCTGCGCAACTACGACGTCGACCCGGCGAAGGTGAAGGTCGTCCCCTTCGGCGCGAACTTCGAGAGCGGGTGGGATGAGGCGAAGGTCCGCAAGAACGCCGCCGGGAAGCCCCTCGACGCGTGCCGGCTCCTCTTCATCGGCGTGGACTGGGAACGGAAGGGAGGCGACGTCGCCGTGGAGATCGCCCGACGCCTCGACCGCCTCGGCCTCCGCACCGAGCTGGACGTCGTCGGCACCTCGCCGCCCGGCCCGGTCCCGGACTTCGTGCGGGTCCACGGCTTCGTCTCGAAGAAGACGGCCGAAGGACGCGCGCTCCTCGATCGGCTCTTCGCCGAGGCCCACTTCCTCGTCCTCCCCTCCCGCGCCGAGTGCAACGCCGTCGTCCTCGCCGAGGCGGGCTCCTACGGCCTCCCCTGCCTCACCACCGACGTCGGCGGGATCCCGACCTCCATCCGCGACGGCCTCAACGGCCGGACCTTCCCCCGCGACGCCGGCCCCGAGCCCTACGCCGACTACGCCGTCGACGTCCTCTCGCGCCCGGGCGAGTACGAGCGCTTGGCCGCGTCGTCGTTCGAGGAGTACACGCGACGACTCAATTGGTCCGTCGCCGGTCGCGAAGCCGCACGCCTCATCCGGGAATACTGCGCCTGACCGCGCCGCCCTATCGCCCCGTCACCCCATCACCTTGGCAAGGCCGAAGCGCGCCGGCCGGAATCACGCCCGGCGGTACGCCCGGCGCAGCATCGCCCAGCACGCGACAAGGGCGATCGCCATCCAGAGGACGCCCCAGACCAGCGTCGGCACCCCCGTCATCCCGGCGAGGAGTCGGGCGTCCGACTCGAGGTGAGGGCGTTGCAGGATGTCGCTCCGGATGTCCAGCACGGCGTAGAGCGCGCTCGTCAGCCCGAGCGTGGTCAGCAGCGCGGCCTGACCGGCGGGCCGCAGCCGCCGCGCCGCGGCCACCAGCCCCACGCCGAAGAGGAGGCAGAAGACGAGACCAAAGGGATTGCGCACGTAGAACGCCGCCGCCGCGAGGACCGCCGCGCCGAGCCCGGCGACCACCCACCGCACCCGCGCCGCCCGCGCCATCGACGCCTCCAGCATCGCGAGCCCCCACCCGAGGCTGCCGAGATACCCCGCCGAAAGGGCGATGAACGCGTTCCCGCCCCGCGCCAGCGTCAACCCACCCTCGTCGGGCGAGAGCAGGATCCGTTCGACCGACCCGCCCGTCGCCAACACCGCCAGCGCGTGGCTGAGCTCATGCAGCAGCACGACGAAGATCCGGAGCGGGTAGACGACCGGCGTCTCCCAGAGCGTCCAGAGCGCCGCGAAGTAACCGGCGAAAGCCACCAGAAAGCCGAGCCGTCGGCGAGTCTTCCGTTGCATGGGGGAGGACCGAAAGGGTGAACGTCGCGCTTCGGCCCCTAATATAACGCCCCCGCCCCGACGCGCCCGACGCCCCCACGGCCTTGCCCGCCGTCGCCCCGGATGCGTACACTTTTCCCCACACCCACGCGGGCCGGATGCCACCGCCGCGCCCCCGGCGCGGCCGCGTGACCGGATCAGGCCCGCGCATCACCCCCGATCACCATCGGCTCCATGCCACCCAGAAGTCTACGCCGCCGTCGGCTCCTCGCGGCGCTCGTCCTCGCCGCCGCCCTCCCGCTCGCCCGACCGCTCGGCGCGCAGGAGGCGCCCTCCGCGACCGCCGAGGTGTTCCGCCGCTTCGCCGACCGCGTCGTCAAGATCCAGGTCGTCGAGACCGGCTCCGCGGCCCGAGCGACGATCGGCTCCGGCTTCTTCGTCAGCGCCGAGGGCCACGTCGTCACGAATTACCACGTCGTCTCCAAGCTTGTCCACGACCCCGGCCGCTACCGCGCCGAGCTCATCGACGTGGCCGGCTCGATCGCGCCGGTCGAGATCCTCGCCATCGACGTCGTCCACGACCTCGCCGTCCTCCGCGCCGACGTCCGACCCGAACGGCACTTCGCCCTCGCGCCGGCCACCGCCACCCAGGGCACCCGGCTCTACGCCCTCGGACACCCCAACGACCTCGGCCTCAGCATCGTCGAAGGGACCAACAACGGCCTCCTCCGACACACGCTCTACCCGAAGATCCACTTCACCGGCTCGCTCAACCCGGGGATGAGCGGGGGGCCGACGATCGACGCGGACGGCCGCGTCATCGGGATCAACGTCGCGACCGCGGGCAACCAGATCAGCTTCCTCGTCCCCGTCGACCGCGCGGTCGAGCTCGCCGCCAGGGCGATGGCCCCCGACCACGCCCCGCCCGCCGACCTCCTCGCCGAGGTCGGCCGGCAAATCGAGGCGCACCAGCGCATCTACCTGGCCGACATGCTCGCCGGCGAGCCGAAGACCGTCGACCTCGGCCCCTACCGCGCCATCACCGAGCCCGCCCCCTTCTTCCGTTGCTGGGGCGACGTCGATCGCGGCCAGGACCGCCCCTACGAAGCCGTCTACCACCACTGCTCGACCGACGACTACCTCTTCATCGCCGACGACCAGATCTCCGGCGTCGTCGAGGTCTCGCACGCGCTCGTCACCACCTCGTCGCTCAATCGGTGGCGCTTCTACTCCCTCTACACCGACCTCTTCGCCCACGACGAGACCCCCGCCGGCAGCGAGGAGCACGTCACGAGCTGGCGCTGCGCCACCCGCAACGTCCGCAACGCGACGACGCCGCTGCGCGCCGTCCTCTGCCTCCGCCGCTACCGCAAGCTCGCCGAGCTGTACGACGCCGTCCTCAGGGTCGCCGTCCTCGGCCACACCGACTCCGGCCTCGTCTCCACCCTCGCCCTCTCCGGCGTCGGGCACGACAACATCGTCACTCTCACCGACCGCTACCTGGAAAGCATCACGTGGCGCTGATCCTCGAAGTCCTCGACGCTCGCTCCGGCGGGGTGCGCACCCGGCTCCGCATCGAGTCCCTCCCCTTCACCCTGGGACGGGCCCTCGACAACGACCTGATCCTCGACGACCCCTACGTCGACCCCCACCACGCCCGCATCGCCGATGCCGGCGAGCTCGGCGCCGTCCTCGAGGACCTCGGCTCCCTCAACGGCATCGTCCCGACCGATGCCGACCGCCGCCTCGCCCGCGTCCCCGCACGACCCGGCACCGAGGTCCGCATCGGCCGCACCCTCCTGCGGTTCCGCGACACCGCCGAGCCGGTGCCCCCGGCCCTGCCGTACAACCCCGCCGGCCCCGCGGGGAACGCCCGCTGGCTCTCGACGACGCGCGGCCGCGCCGCCATCTCCACCCTCGCGGTCCTCGCCGTCGCCGCCACCCTCTGGCTCGGCTCCTACGAGCGAAACGCCGCCAGCGACGTCTTCGGCGGCGTCCTCGCCTTCTTCGTGCTCGCCTCGATCTGGGCCGGGATCTGGGCCGTCGCCAGCCGCATCGTCGTCCACCGCTTCCACTTCCTCGGCCACTTCGCCGTCGTCTCCGCCATCACCCTCGCCGGACTCGCGTACTCGGCCCTCGTAGGGTGGATCGACTTCCTCTTCCCCGACAACCCGCTCTCCGACCCCGCCGGCGCCGCGGCCGCCCTCGCCCTCATCGCCTCGACCGTCGCCGGCCACCTCGCCCTCGCCTCCAACCTCTCCCGCCGCCGCCGCTGGCGCGCCGGATTCATCGCCGGCGGGGCCGTCCTCGCCATCGCCGGCCTCGCCGCCCTCGCCGAAGGCGACACCTTCTCCGACATCCCCGAGTTCCCCACCGTCCTCAAACCCATCGCCCCTCGCTGGCTCCCCACCATCCCCGCCGCCGACTTCGCCGACGTGGCCGCCGAGCTCAAGCTCGAGGTGGACCGATTGGCGGTGGAGGATTAGGCGGGGAATCCCTGCGACGGCGTATCCTTTTCCCGTGACGCTACGTCTTGGGACGGTACGACGGCGGGCGGCGCCGGGAACACCGCCGCCCCGCCCAACGACCGATCCACCTGCTGAGCCTTGGAGTCGAGCCCATGCCTGAACCGATGGACCTGAACGCCCTTTCCGACGCGATCCGCCGGAGCCGCGACGCCTTCGTCGAACAGACCCAGCCCCACAGGCCCGCCCTCTGGGACTACTGCCTCCGCCTGACCGGCTCCCCCTGGGACGCCGAGGACCTGGTCCAGGAGACGATGCTCCGCGCCTTCGCCCGGCTCGGCAACTTCTGGCAGCCGATCCGCGACGGCCGGGCGTACCTCTTCCGCACCGCGACGAACACCTGGATCGACGGGCTCCGCCGGGCCAGGTCCGAGGCGATCCGCCGCGACGTCGCCCTCGACGACCTCGACGCGATCCCCGGCGATGAGGCCGCCGACGCCGCCGTCCACGCCCGCGAGGCGCTCGCCCACCTCGTCGCCGCGCTCCCGCCGCGCCAGCGCGTCGTCCTGCTCCTCGCCGATGTCTTCGAATTCCGCAACCGCGAGATCGGCGCGATGATCGGCGTGACCGAGGGCGCCGTCAAAGCGCTCCTCCACCGCGCCCGCACGACGCTCCGCGAGAGCCGCGCCGCGGCCGCCGACCCCGCGCAGACGGCTCGCCGCCCCGTCGAGCTCTCCCCCGAGGAAGAGGCCATCCTCGCCCGCTTCGTCGACGCCTTCAACCGCAAGGACCCCGACGCGCTCCTCGAGCTCCTCGACGCCGACGCCGCCACCGTCATCGTCGGCGTCGCCGAGGAGCACGGCCGCGACGTCATCCGCGACCAGTCGCTCGCCGAGGAGATCGCGAACCCGACCCCCCAGACGGCCGAGCTCGGCTTCCTCTTCGGCGAGCCGGTCGTCCTGGTCTACACCACCCCCCCCGACCAGCCCCGGACCCTCGGCTGGATCATCCGTCTGGGGCTCAGCGGCGGGAAGATCTGCCGCTGGTACTCCTACTACTTCACCCCCGAGCTCATCCGCCACGCCGCCGCCGCGATCGGCGTACCCGCATCGCCGGCCGGCTACCGCTACATCTTCGCGGGGACGGCCGAACCGCTCCCCACCCCTTGAGATGAAGGCCCCCCGGCTCGAGCGGGCCGTCACCGTCGGAAGGTGGGACGCCCGCTCACCGGATCATCCGCACGATCAGCCAGATCACGAGGAGCACGACGAGGACGAGGATCACCCCGGCCCACAACCCGACCCGGAAGATCCCCTCCACGAGCTCGCACCCCGTTAGGGCCAGCGAGCCGGCGAGGACGAGAAGGACGGCTACCGTTCGTCGCATCGTTCGGACCCCTCCCGCGATCGAGGACACGGCGCTCCAACGGGCAACATCTGTTCCTCGCGGGCGCAGGGCCGCGACCGGCCACGACGCGCGACGCCCGGCCAGTCGCCGCGGCCGGCGATCCGATGCGACTATAGGGGGTACGAACCTACATTCTCACGGCCGAGAAGGACGCCCGGCGACGGACGGGACCGATCCCCCACCCGCGCCCACGGGTGCCGCGACCCCTGCGGTGGGCCGGGACTCGGGGAACGGGGATCCCCCGAGCCCCGCAGGTTGCGCCGCTACCATCGCCGCATCACCTTTCGGCCGCCCACGTCGGGGAAGGCTCGCGCCACCCCCGACGTGGATCATCGGAACCGACCAGCAGGAGATCCGGCCCGTGGGACCGATCGGAATCGCGCTCCTCGTCGGCGCCTTCGTGGCGGCGTTCATGGCCGCGCGTTACGACCAGCAGGCGCGCTATCACCGCACGACCGACCCGCCGGAGGGCGAGCGGCGCATCCTCCCACGGGTCTACGCCGAGCGCTACACCGCCGAAGGCGAGGCGTATTTGCGCCGGGCGCGGCGCTGCCGCGTCCTGCTCTACGTCCTGGGCGTCGCCGCGGCGCTCGCCGCCTGGCGCGGCCTCTGACCCGCGGCCTCGTGCTCACCATCGAGCCGATCGTCTCCGCCGGCTCCGAGTGGACCCGCACCGCGCCGGATGGCTGGGAGATCCGCAGCGCCGACGGCAGCCTGACCGCGCACCACGAGCACACCATCGTCATCCGCAAGGACCGCCCTCTCGTCCTGACGGCGGCATAGCCGCCGGGGGCACGCGACGCGCCCGGACACACCCGTGACGACCCTGGCCTGAATCCTCGGCGTCGGCTTCCCGATGAGCGCGACGTCGCCGCCGGGAGCGCTCCGGGAGCGGTCGATGCACCCGCCGGGCAGAGTTGTCCCGTGCGCGCCATGGCAGTAATATGGCGCGTTCCCCGCCATAGACCCGTTCCGGATCAGAGATATGCGCCAGATCCAGCTACGCTCGCTCGGACGGCCCACGCCCGTTACGGCCGCAGGTTCCGCAAAGCCGCGCACGCTTCGGTCCACAGCCACGGTTCTCGCCGCGACGATCGTCCTCGCCGCCGCGGCCCGACCCGCCGTCGCCCAGGCCCCCGATCTCGCCGACCAGGTCGAGATCCTCCGGACGACGTACGGGATCCCCCACATCCGCGCCGAGAACCTCCGCGCCGCCGGCTTCGCCCTCGGGTGGGTCCAGGTCGAGGACTACGGCGAGCGCGTCGTCCTCGGCCTCGTCCGCGCGCGCGGCGAGCTCGCGCGCCACTTCGGGCCCGACAGCCTCGATTCCGATTTCCGCAATCGGCCGATCCACCGGCTCGCCGTCGAGACCTACCACCTCCTCGAGCGGGACACCCGCGACGTCTACGAGGGCTTCGCCGCCGGCGTCAACCGTTACATCGAGCTGCACCCCGACGAGTTCCCCGACTGGGTCCGGCCCGACTTCACCGGCCACGATGTAGCCGCCCAGGGGATCGTCGCGCCGAGCACCGCCACGGTCCGCCAGTTCCTCCGCCGGCTCGCACGCGACACGGTCCGCGTCGCCGCGGCCGACCGGGGCGCCACGGCCGGTGCACCCGCCGCCGCGGATATGCCGGTCTCGAGCGACCTCGCGGATGCCGCCGCGCTCTACGCCGACGACCCCCACGCACAGCCCGAGGACGGCTCCAACGCCTGGGCGTTCGCGCCCTCCCGCACGAAGTCGGGCAAGGCGATCCTCCTCCGGAACCCCCACCTCTCCTGGGACGCGGGGTACTACGAGGCCCACGTCACCGTCCCGGGGAAGCTCGACTTCTACGGCGACTTCCGTATCGGCGGGCCGCTCGGCATCATCGGCGGCTTCAACCGCCGCCTCGGCTGGGCCACCACCAACAACGCCCCGGACCTCGACGAGATCTACGCCCTCGACGTCGATCCCGCCCGCCCCGACCACTACCTCTTCGACGGCGGCTCCGTCCCGCTCCGGCGCGAGGTCGTGACCGTCGAGTTCCGCAACGGCGACGGGATCGGCACGGCGACCCGCGAGGTCTGGACGACCCCGCTCGGGCCGGTGATCCACCGCGCCAACGGCAAGATCTACGTCTTCCGCGCCGCGGGGGAGGGAGAGTTCCGGACCGGCGAGCAGTTCCTCAAGATGATGATGGCCCGCAACCTCGAGGAGTGGAAAGCCGCGGTGAAGATGCGCGCCAGGACGTCGTCGAACCTCACCTACGCCGACGCCGACGGGAACATCTTCTACGTCTGGAACGCGACGATCCCGTCGCGGCCCCACCCCTCGGGGCGCGACACCCTCGCGGTCCCGGCCAGGACCTCGGACCAGATATGGATCCGACCCGTCGACTTCGACTCGCTCCCGCAGCTCCTGAACCCCAAGGGCGGCTACGTCCGCAACGAGAACGATCCGCCGTACTTCACGAACCTGAACCAGCCCCTCGACCGCGACCGCTTCCCCGAAGGGTTCCCCGAGGTCCGGCTCCGGTTGCGCAGCCAGCACTCCCTCGAGCTGCTGCACGGCAACCGGAAGGTCTCCCTCGAGGACGTCATCCGCATGAAGCACAGCATGCGCATGCTCCTCGCCGACCGCGTCAAGGACGACCTCGTCGCCGCCGTCCGGGCCACGAACCCGACCGGCGAGGTCGCCGATGCGATCGCTTTGATCGAGCGGTGGGACAACACCGTCGCGCCCGAGAGCCGCGGCGGCGTCCTCTTCGAGACCTGGTGGAACCTCTACGTCCAGTCCGGCGAGCGCGCCGAGCCGTCGCCCGGCTCCTCCGGCTTCCCCGCGACCCCGGCCTCCCTCTTCCGCCACCCCTGGTCGCCCGACGAGCCGATGAAGACGCCCCGCGGCCTCGCCGACCCCCGGCGCGCCGCCGAGACCTTCGCCCGCGCCGTCGAAGAGACCGCCCGCCGCTGGGGCCGCTGGGACATCGCCTGGGGCGACGCACACCGCGTCCGCCGCGGCAACGTCGACGTCCCCGTCGGCGGATGCTCCGGCCTCCTCGGCTGCTTCCGCGTCCTCAACTTCAAGGAGGACGCCGACGGCAAGCTCGTCGCCAACGGCGGCGACGGCTGGATCCTCGCCGTCGAGTTCGCCGACACGCCCCGCGCCTACTCCGTCCTCGCCTACGGCCAGAGCCCCCGCGAGGACTCGCCCCACCACGCCGACCAGGCCGAGCTCTTCGCCCGCGGCGAGATGAAGCCCGTCGCCTTCACCGACCGCGACATCGAACGGCAGCTCATCCGCCGCTACCGCCCCGGGAAGCCGACGTCGGCCGCGCCGACCTCCCGGCGCTGAGCCACGGCCTCCACGCCGGCAGAACGCGAATCGGCGCCGGGAGCTTGGACTCCCGGCGCCGATTCGCGCCCGCGATCGCCGCCGCGGCCAGCGTCCGCACCCACCCGCCGGGGCGAAGATCCGACCGCCGGACGTCGAACCTCTTCACCTCGCCACCTCGTCGCCGTATACTGTCCCATCATCGACTCCCCCACCACGGAGGCCACAGCATGCAGCGACGCGTCGCGATCCTCCTCCTCGCGCTGGCGCTGGGCACGACCATCCCCGCGGCCGCGCAGACGCCGGAACCGACGCCGCCGCTCGAGATCGGTGCCGTCGCACCCGACTTCGAGCTCCCCGGCGCGACCCGGTTCGGCGAGCTCCGCGAACCCGTCCGGCTCAGCGATTTCAAGGGGAAGACCGTCGTCCTCGCCTTCTTCTTCAAGGCCAGGACCAAGGGCTGAACGATCCAGATGCACGCGTACCGGGATCAGTACGCGCAGATCTTCAACGGCGGGCGGGATGTGGTGCTGATCGCGATCAGCGCCGACCCCATCGCCGAGCTCGCCTCCTGGGCGCGGGACGACGAGTTCCCGTTCCTCATGGCGAGCGACTCGGGCCTCGCGGTCGCGAAGGCCTACGGCGCCCTGGCCAGCCGGCCGGGGCTGACGAACCGCAACCTCTTCGTCGTCGGGCCGGACGGACGGATCGCCTACCGCGCGACCCCCTTCCGCGAGATCGACCCGACCGCCTACACGGAGCTCGGCGAGGCGATCCGGCGGCTCCTCCCGCCCCAGGCCGAAGACGGCGACGACGCCACGTCGCCGAACTGAGCACCCCGAACCGCCCCCGCCCGGCGCCCGTACCGGCCGGGCGGTCGGGCGGGCCGGCGACCCCGGCGGGGACGGGTACGCCGCCCTACTCGGCCCCGTCCCCGACCGCCCGACCCACCGCCGCCGACAGGTCCTGGTCCTCGCCGATCCCGGTGTAGACCACCCGCCCGGATGCGTCCAGCACCACGATGTACGACGTCGACGGCGCCATGAACGCCCGCGTCGCACGGCCATCGGTGTCCCACAAGACCCGCCCCGGCGCCGGATGCCGCTCCAGGTGCCGCCCGATCGAACGCTTCGACTGGTTGACCGCCACCGCGACCACGAGGAACTCGACCCGATCGCCATACCGCCGCCGCGCCTCCTCGAGCCGCGGCTCCAGCGCCGCGCAGAGCGGACACCACGTCGCCCAGAACTCCAGCAGCACCGGCCTCTTCCCGATCACCTCCCCCAGGTCGACCGGCTGGCCGTCGAGGTCCTCGATGACCACCGCCTCGGGCACGGCGCCGACAGGGAGCCCGACATCCTGCGCGCCGAGCGCCCGCGGCACGAGCCCCGCCGCCGCCCAGAGCGCCGCCGCGAGTACGGTCCTGCCGATTCTTCCCCTCATCGTTCCTCCCTCGACTCCACACTCGACCGATGCACCGCCTACCACACCAGCCCCGCCTGGATGAAGTAGTACTCCGCCATCGCGATCATCAGCACCCCCGCCGCCTTCTTGACCCAGACCATCCACCGCCCCGACCGCGGGAGCGCGGCCAGCGTCCCGGAGAAGAGGCCGACCAAGACGAGGAGCGCCGTCATCCCCAGCGAGAAGGCGAAGAGGTAGACGAAGCCGAGCACCGCGCTCCGCGTCGTCGCGACCCAGGTCAGCACCGCCGCGAACGCCGGCGCGCCGCACGGCGCCGCGACGATCCCCGACGTCGCGCCGAGCAAGAAGACCGCCGGGTACGACCCGCCCCCCAGCCCCCCCGCCCACGCCGCCAGCCGCCGCGGCGCCGTGACCGGGATCACCTCCAGCATCGCCAGCCCGAAGACCAGGAGCAGGTTCCCGATCAGGAGCCGCGCCCACGGACTCGCCGAGACCGTCCCGAAGAGCGAACCCGTCAGCCCCGCCAGTAGCCCGAGCAACGCGTAGAAGAGCGCCAGCCCCGCCACGTACGTCAGCGTCAGCCCCACCACCCGCACCCGCGACGGCGAGACCCCCGAGTTCGCGGCGCCGATCAGCCCCGCCGTGATCGGGATCATCGGGTAGATGCACGGCGTCAGGCTCGTCAGCACCCCGGCGCCGAAGAGCGTCGCCACCGCCAGGATCGGCCGATGCTGCAGCGCATCGCCCAGCCCCGCCACGATCGCGATCAGGGTGTGGTTCGTCACGGGTTCCCGCTCTCGGTGAGGGTGATGGAGGCGACGTCATCTTACCACCCGGCCGGCTCACGGGCCAGCGTTCCGGCGCCCGCCCCGACTGGTCCACCCCGAACGCCCGGTTCCGGACCCCCCGCGGCCAGCGCCCGACGCCACGGGCACCAACGATGCATCTCCACCGGCGCCTCCGCGAGGGCGACCTCGCCGCGGTCCCCCGAGCCGCTCGCGGGGCCCGCCGACGCGACCCTCGCGCCAAAGCCATGGAGGCATCCGCGCCGCGACTCCCCAACCCCTTGAACCACGATGCGCGAGACCGGGTTCCTCGACCGCACGATCCGGATCGCCGGCGTCGAATACCCCTTCCAGGTCTTCGTCCCCGCCGGCCTCAACTCCACCCGACCCCACCCCGTCATCCTCTTCCTCCACGGCATTGGCGAATGTGGCGACGACGGGCTCCGCCCCACCGAGGTCGGCCTCGGCACCGCGATCCGACGCACCGGCCGCCGCTTCCCCGCCCTCGTCGTCTTCCCCCAGGCCCCGCAGGGACGCAACTGGACCGGTACGACCGCCGTCCTCGCCCTCCGCGCCCTCGACCTCGCCATCGCCGAGTTCGGCGGCGACCCCCGCCGCGTCTACGTCACCGGCCTCTCCATGGGCGGCACCGGCGCACTCCGCCTCGCCGCCGACCACCCCGGCCGCTTCGCCGCGATCGCCCCCATCTGCCCCACCACCCCGGTCCCCCCCGCATACTCCGCCATCGCCGACGAGGATGCCCCCGTCGACGCGGACGGCGGCTTCGCGCCCCCCCGGCTCGGCCGCCCCCCCGTACCGGCCGACCGCGTCGACGCCCTCGCCCGCGCCCTCGCCCGGACTCCCGCCTGGGTCTTCCAGGGCGCCGACGACACCGACCCCTCTCCCGCCGAGACCCGCCGCCTCGTCGCCGCCCTCGACCGCGTATCCGGCCGCGTCCGCTACACCGAATACCCCGGCGTCGGGCACAACGCATGGGACCGCGCCTACGCCGAGCCCGGGCTCCTCCCCTGGCTCCTCGCCCAGCGCCGCGAGGGCTGACCCGACCGGCCGCGCCGCGACGGCGATCACGGCGCCGAACCAACGATCACGGCAACCTTGCGCAACAACGATGCATCTCATTAATAGGGCTCAGTCCGTCTCAAGAGCCCGGTAAGGATCCCCCCAACCTCTTTTCGAGAGCGAATCCGATGAGATCCACGAAAGGCGTCCTCTTCCTCGCGGCCGCCATCTCCTTCACCCTCCCCGGTTGCGCCGCGCGCTCCGCAGCCGCCCCGGCGCCGAAGCCCCAGGTCACCGGGGCCGAAGCCGCGGCGACCGGCTCGGCTCGGCCCGACAACGGGCTCAAGCCGTTCGCCGAGCTGACCCGCGGCGCGGAGGCCCGCACGGGCTTCTTCGACACCTACCGGAAGGGCGACAAGCTCTGGATCGCGGTCCCGCGCGAACGCCTGGGCGAGCCGTTCCTCCTCAACTTCGAGATCGCCCAGGGGATCGGCGCCGGCGGGCTCTTCGGCGGGACGATGCTCAACATCTTCGAAGGGAGCATCGTCGCCTTCGAACGACACGGCGACCGGGTCTTCCTCGTCCAGCGGCCGCACCGCTTCGTGGCGGGCGACGACCCGGCCGTGCAGAAGGCGGTCGACCTCACCTTCGGCTCCTCCGTCCTCGCCTCCGCGAAGCTCGAGTCGATCCGCGAGGACTCGGCGCTGGTCTTCGACATCCACGACTGGCTCGTCTCCGACCTCTCGGGGATCGGCGAACTGGTCAAGGCCGCCATCTCGCGGCCGGGCCGGGAGGGACGCGCGACCTTCGACCGCGAGCGGAGCTGGCTCGAATCGGTCAAGGCCTTCCCCGAGAACCTGAACCTGCGCGCCAAGCTGACCTTCCGCCCCGAGCCGCAGGCGCCCTTCGCCTCGGTCCCGGACGGACGCTACATCCCCGTGTCGATCCACTACTCCTTCGCCAAGCTCCCGGAACGGCCGATGGAGCCGCGCGTCGCCGATGACCGCGTCGGCTACTTCATGACCGTCCACAAGGACTTCTCGAACGACGACCGCGACGACTTCTTCGTCCGCTACGTCAACCGCTGGCGCCTGGAGCCGAAGGGGCAGCCGGGGCCGGACGGCCGGGTCGAGCCCGTGAAGCCGATCGTCTACTACCTCGACCCGAACATCCCCGAGGCGTACCGCCCCTACATCAAGGCGGGCGTCGAGGCGTGGAACCGCGCCTTCGAGGCGGCGGGGTGGAAGAACGCGATCCGCGCCGAAATGCTCCCCGAGGGCGCCGACGCCGAGGACCTCCGCTACCCGACGATCCGGTGGAACACCTCGGACCAGCCGGGCTACGGCGCGATCGGCCCCTCGATCGTAGACCCGCGCACCGGCGAGATCCTCGATGCCGACATCCTCATCGAGGCCAACATGGTCCTCGGCTTCAAGCGCGACTGGCGAACCAAGGTGAGCCCGGGCGTGGCCATCCAGGAGATGCTCGCGGCCTCGCCCGAGGAGCTGGCCTTCGCCGCCGCCGGCGGCGAGGTCGCTTCGCTGGGGGCCGCACTCGCCGCACAGGGCGCCACCCTCCGCGCGCTCCTCGTCGCCGAAGGCGAGATCGCGCCCGGTGAGCCGGTCCCCATGGAGTACGTCGGGCAGGCGCTCAAATGGGTGACGATGCACGAGGTCGGGCACACCCTCGGGCTCCGTCACAACTTCCGCTCCTCCGCCGACACGCCGATCGAGAAGCTGACCGACCCGGCCTGGGCGGAGGAGCGCGGCGTCTTCAGCTCGGTCATGGATTACCCGAGCGTCAACCTCGAGGCCTACGGCACCGGCGGCTACTTCTACAACCCGGGGGTCGGGAGCTACGACCGCTGGGCCATCGCCTACGGCTACACCCCCGACGCGGCCCGCGCGGCGGAGCTCGCCCGCGAAGCGGCCCGGCCCGGCCACGCCTACGGCACCGACGAGGACGCCCGCGGCCCGGGCGCCCTCGACCCCACGGTCAACGTCTACGACCTCGGCGCCGACCCCCTCGCCTGGGGCCGCATGCGCGCCGATCGCATCGCCAAGCTCTGGCCGACCCTCGCCGATCACGTCCTCACGGACGACAGCCGCTACGCCGACCTGACCGACGCCTACCGCACCCTCCTCGGCGAGTACAGCCGGGCGCTCGCGGCGGCGGTCAAGTACATCGGCGGCCAGTACCAGTACCGCGACCACGTCGGCGACCCCGACGGCCGCGCGCCGTTCGTCAACGTCCCAAAGGCCAAGCAGCAGGAAGCCCTCGCGCTCCTCCGCACCCACGCCTTCGACGAGGCGGCGTTCGCCCTCCCGCGCGACGTGCTCGCCCGTTTCGGCGCGAACCGCTGGAGCCACTGGGGCGAGAACAACACCTGGAACGGGCGGATCGACTTCCCGCTCCTCGAACAGGTGCTCGAGCTCCAGACCGCGCTCCTCAACCAGATGACCCACCCGCTCGTCTTCGCCCGCATCCGCGACGCCGAGCTGAAGTTCGGGGCCTCGGAGGTCCTCACCATCCCCGAGCTCATGAACGGGCTGACCCAGTCGATCTGGAGCGAGGTCGGGTCGGGCGGCACGCGCAACATCCCGGCGCTGCGCCGCGACCTGCAACGGGCCCACCTCGACAGGATGACGGAGATCCTCGTCACGCCGCCGGCGAGAATGCCCGCCGACGCCCGCGCCGTCGCGCGCATGCTCCTCGAGGACCTCGACCGGAAGATCGCCGCGCGCCTCCAGGCCTCCGGGCTCGACGACTACACCCGGGCCCACCTCCGCGAGAGCCGGGCGCGCATCGAGAAGGCGCTCCAGGCCGGGCTCGAAGCCGAGCGCAAGTAACCCCAACCCGCCCGATCGGGGCCCCCCGCACGGACTCGGCCGGATCCCCTCCGGCACGGCCGCCGGGAAGCCCCGATCGGGCGGACCCGCTCGCCTTGCCTCCCCTACGACCCATATCGACGATGAGCGACACGATCGATCGTCCGTGGGTGGGTTCACGGCCGGGCCGGGGGCTCGGCCCGCTCCTGATGGCCGCCTTCCTATGCGCGTGCGGTGCCGCCGATGCGCCCGATCACGGGCGGATGCCGCATACGACGTGGGAGGCCGCGTTCTCGTCGCTCGGAGCCGTCGAGCTCGAGGAGAACGACGACGTCGTCAACGCCTACCCCCGCGTCGCCGTGGATCCGCGCGGTGGCTACCTCGTCGCCGACATGTACGAGCACCAAGCCCGCCGGTACGCGGAGGACGGCCGGCTCCTCTTCCGCTTCGGCCGTGAAGGCAGTGGGCCGGGCGAGTTCGTCAACCCCACGGCGATCGCTCGCGTCGCCTCCGGTGAGATCCTCGTCGCCGACATGTGGGGCCGGATCAGCGTCTTCGATTCGACGGGAGATGCGTTCCTACGGTCCAAACAGGCGGTTCACACAGCCGTTCTTCAGGACATCGACCTCCTGGACGACACCCTCGCGGTCCTGTCCACGGGCCCCCGGCCGGGGGAGCCGCGCCTCCACCTCTGGGATCTTCGCCGCGACACCACCGTGGCGGCGTTCTTCGTCCCCTACGTCGCTGAACGGAACCTGCCGGCCGCGGCGGCCATGAGCTGGACCTCCGCCGCGATTCGAGGGGATACCATCGCCGCCACCTTCAGCTTGAGCGACACGGTCTACCTCTTCGACCGGTCGGGCCGTGAGGTCGAGCGGATTCCCCTACCCAACGGACACCTCACCTCCATCGACGACGTGCCCACGAATTATCGGCCGGGAGACGGTGTCGCCGCCCTGAGCCGCTGGCTCAGTGCTGTCGATGCCGTGCGAAAAATCGAATGGCTCGCCGACGGCACCTTCATCGTCGAGTACGTGTCCGGCAGCGACGAGACCTTCCATTCGAGCCTGCTGGGCATGACGCGCCAGGGCCGCCTCATCTTCGCACTCGAAGACACCCCCCGACTCCTCGCGACCACCCCGGACGGCAAGGTCATCTTCCAGTCCCCGTCTTCGGATCTGCCGAACCACTGGAGCATCGTTCGGCCGCGTTGGTAGCGGCAGGGTTGCTCGGGGCGTCGGCCGGTGGTGATGAGCGTATTGGCCGCCCGACGCTCGCCTGAATGATCGCGTGTTCAGGAGGAGATTGAGCCCATGTCCGAGTTCCGCCGCAAGTTGACCAATCCGAACACGCGCCCGCGGCGACACCCGCGGTCCCCGGCCATCGTTTGCCTGCTCCTGATCGGCGGGGTGCTCGGTTTCGCCGGATGCGGCGATGTCGGCGCGGCGTTAGACGCCGCGCCGGTCACGACCCTCGAGGAGGCGTTGGCTTGGGGGGAGAGGCTGACGCTGGAGGAACCCGAGGACGTGATCAACGTCTGGCCGATGGTGCGGAAAGACCCGAACGGCGGGTTCCTGATCGCCGACGTGAAGGAAGGCGCGATCCGGCGGTACTCTTCCGAAGGGCAGCTCCTCTTCACGATCGGTCGCACCGGCGATGGCCCGGCGGAGTTCCGTAATCCATCGGCGGCGCTTCGCCTTCCGAACGGCGAGATCCTGGCGATCACCATATCGGGCAAGGCCGCTGTCCTCGACTCGGCCGGTCAGCAGGTGCTCAGGACCGCCAGGCTGCCGGTCGCGTCGATCGAAGATGCGGAGCTGTTGAACGACTCGGTCGTCGTGATCCCCGGCATCACCAGCATAGACCTCGGCACGGCCCGGGTCCATCTCTGGGACTTCCGGCGAGACACGCTTCTGGCGAGCTTCTTCACGCCCGCGATCGGCAACGAGGTACGCGATGCGGCGATGATCACCCGATGGACGAACATCGCCGTCCGCGGAGACACGATCGCCGCAGTGTACGCCCCCCTCGACACGATCTTCCTCTTCACCGCGGCGGGGGCCCCGGTGGGCAAAGTGCCCCTCCGGTCGAAGCACTTCAGACTCGCAACCCCTGCGCCCCCGGAGGCTCGGACCGACCCGCGAGCGAGGACCGAATGGCTCGGTACCTTCCACCTGGTCAACGGCATCGAATGGGTGCCTGGAGGCTTCCTGGTACAGTATCAGGGGTTCGAGAACATGACCCCCTACTTCAACCTCCTGCGAATCCGCCGCGATGGCGAATTGATCTTCGACGTCCCGAACTCGCCGCGGTTCCTCGTCCTCGTCGACAGCACGAAAGCGGTATTCACGGACCCCGAAGCGGAGACTCCGAACCACTGGATCACCGCCATACTGCGGTAGTTGTGCACTCGCCGCCGCCACGCCGGCGAGCCGCGTGCTCCGGGATGGTTGCGCGTGGCCGGGCACCGGATCGACTCGTGCAGGTGCCGCAGCGATCCCGGAAGCGGACGGGTCTCCGAGCGGGCGCGGCGGCGACACATAGGTCTTGCGTACCGAGGATCGTCCGACCTCCCCCGCCCCCCGTGTGCAAGCCCCCGCCCCTCGGTCGTCCTCCCCTGTAGAGCCCCACTTCCACGGAGGACGCCATGCGCGCCGCACTCGTCTTCGCCTTCGCCCTCGCCCTGACCCTCGCCCCGCCGCTCCACGCTCAGGGGTGGATCGAGCCGGGCCCTCGGCCCATCCCCGGGTTCGGCGTGACCCGCATCCGGACCGCCGTCGCCGTCCGGATCACCGACCGCGTCGCCCACGTCGAGGTCGACGAATGGTTCCGAAACGACGGCGCCGGCCTCGCCGAGGGCGACTACCTCTACCCCTTCCCGGGCGAGGCCGTCTTCGCCGACTTCTCCCTCTTCCAGGGCGACGAGGAGCTCCGCGGCGAGATGCTCGACGGCGACCGCGCCCGCGAGATCTACGAGTCGATCGTCAGGCGCCGGAAGGACCCGGCGCTCATCGAGCTCGCCGGCCACGGCCTCGTCCGCGCCCGCGTCTTCCCGATCGGCCCGGGCGAGACTCGCCGGATCACCCTCCGCTACACCCAGCTCCTCGACCGCGCGGGCGATGCGCTGCACTTCCGCTACGCCGCCGGCGGCCGCTACGGCCACGCCCGACGCCTCCCCGACGACGACGTCGGGCCCCGCCCGGACCGCGGCCGCGACCGCGCGCCGATCACCTTCACCCTCACCGCCGAGGAGGGCGCACGGTTCCGCGAGCCCTTCTCGCCGACCCACACGCTGCGCACCTCCCGCGACGGTGGCCGCCTCGTCGTCCGCACCGCCGACGACCCCGCCGGCGATCTCTCCATCTTCCTCCCCCTCGCCCGCGGCGAGGTCGGCATCACCGTCGCGACACACAGGCCGAACGGCGGCGAGGACGGCTACTTCATGCTCACCCTCTCGCCGGGCGAGGTCCGCGAGGCGACGACGCCCCGAGACATCGCCGTCGTCCTCGACATCTCCGGCTCGATGGCCGGGACCAAGATCGACGAGGCGCGCCAGGCGCTCCGCCAGATCCTCGGCGCCCTCGGCCGCGACGACCGGTTCCGGCTGATCGCCTTCAACGGCGGTGTCACCGTCCACGACCCCGACTGGAGGCCCGCCACCGCCGCCGCCCGCGCCGAGGCCGCCCGCTGGGTCGACCGGCTCGTCGCCTCGGGCGGGACCAACATCGCCGGCGCCCTCGAGGAGGCGTTCCGCCAGCCCTCACCCGATTCGCGGCTCCCGATCGTCGTCTTCCTGACCGACGGCCACCCGTCGACCGGCGAGCGCAACCCGGAGCGGATCGCCGAGCGCGCCGAGCGGCTGCGCGGCCGCGCCCGCGTCTTCGCCTTCGGCGTCGGCTACGACGTGAACACCTACCTCCTCGACCGGCTCACCGCCGCCGGCCGCGGCACGACCGAGTACCTCGAGCCGGGCGAGAACCTCGAGGACGCGCTCTCGACCCTCGCCGCGAAGATCCGCCACCCGGTCCTGACCGACCTCGCCATCGCCGACGCCCCCGTCCGCCTCGTCGAGGTCTACCCGGTGACGCTCCCCGACCTCTTCGCGGGCGAGGACCTCATCGTCTTCGGCCGCTACCAGGCCGCGCGCGGCGACCGGACCGGCGAGGTCCGCATCGCCGGCAGTCGGGCGGGCAGAACCGAGCGCTTCGCGACTGAGGCGACCTTCCCCGCCCACGCCCCCGGCAACGACTTCATCCCGCGGCTCTGGGCGGCCCGCAAGGTCGGCGAGCTCTCCCGCCGAATCCGCCTCGACGGCGCCGACCCCGAGCTCGTCGAGGAGCTCCGCGAGACGGCGCTGCGCTACGGGATCCTCTCCGAGTACACGGCCTACCTCGTCCAGGAACCGGGGCTCGTCGCCGAGGACGCCCGTCAGGGTCGCGCTTTCCCCGGGACCGCGCCCGCGCCGTTCTCCCCGGGATCCGCCGCGGCCCCGCCCGCCCCCTCCGCGTCGACCGGCCAGGCCGCGGTCCGCGCCGCCGAGGCGGCCCGGCTCCAACGCGAGGCCCGCACCGGCGCCGACCTCGCGATGGCCGCGGAGAAGATGGCCCTCCAAGAGATCGTCGTGGCCACCACGGCAGAATTCGGAGAGCCCGGGGACGAGACGAGAGTCGTCGCCGGTCGGGTCTTCCGCCTCCGCGACGGGACCTGGACCGACGCACGCCACCGCGATGAACTCCGGACCGTCGAGATCGAGCCCTTCGGCGACGCCTACTTCGCCCTCCTCCGCGCCCTCCCGGAGCTCCGCGAGATCGTCGCCCAGCTCGATCGGGTCCTGGTCGCCGGCGAGCGGGTCGCGATCCGCATCGCGCCCGGCGGGGCCCGGTCCCTGACCGCCGCCGAGGTCGCGAAGCTGGTCACGGAGTTCCGCGGGCGGTAGACTCCTCACCATGAGCGTCGACTGGGCCGCGGTGTACCGCTCCACCTACGGGGACCTGGTCCGCTTCCTCTACCGAAAGGTCTGGGATGCGGACCGGGCCCGCGACCTCGCGCAGGAGACCTTCCTGCGCGCCCTCGACCACGCGCCCGAGAGCCCGCGGGGCTGGCTCTTCACGATCGCCGCCAACCTCGCACGCGACGAGGCGCGCGGCGAGCTCCGCCGCAAACGCCACCTGACCCTGCTCCGCGCCGAGGCCGAGGCCGAAGCCGCCTCGCCGCCGAACCCCGACCCGCTCCGCGAGATCGAGCGGGCCGAGCGCATCGCCGCCGCCCGCCGCGCCCTCGACGAGCTCGGCGAGCGCGACCGCGAGATCCTCCTGCTCTGGCACGCGGGGCTCAGCTACCGAGAGATTGCCGCCGAGACCGGCCTCGCCCTCGGCGCCATCGGGACCACCCTCGCCCGCGCGCGACGGCGCCTCGCCGAGGCGCACGACGCGCTGGAGAAGAAGCATGCCGCACGTTGACGAAGGGCTCCTCCACGCCTACCTCGACGGCGCCTTCCACCCCGAAGACGACGACGCCCGCGCGATCGCCCACCACCTCGGGCACTGCGCCGACTGCCGCGCCCGCCTCGAGGAGGCGCGCCGGCTCCGCGACCGCGCCGCCGCCATCCTCGCCGCCGCCGAGCCGCCCGGCCTCGACGAAGCCCCGCCCTTCGACGAGCTCCTGGCGCGACGGGCGGCCCGCACGGCGCCTCCGCCGCCGCATCGCCGCGCGGCCCGGCTCCCCATCCCCCTCGCCTGGGCGGCGAGCATCGCCTTCGCGATCGGCGCCGGGTGGTGGGCCCACGAGCTGGCAGGGCCGGCCGCGCAACAGGCGGGAAGCGCGACGCTAGCGGAACTCGATGCCACACGCGCTGCGCCCGCGCCGGAACAGGCGCGCGCTCCGGACGCCGGGCAGAAAGCCGCGCCCGACGCGTCAGCCGCCCGGGAGGCGGAGCCCCGGCCACGGGTCGCCGCCGAACGCGCGCTCGAAGCCACCGCCGCCGCCCGGGTCGCGCCGCCGACCGAAGTGGCGCCCGCCGAGCCCGCGCCGGCACCCCCGATCCACGCGGAACCGACCGCCCCGGCCGACGATGCCAGCCGGATCCGGCAGCCGGTCCCCCACGTCCCGGGCCTCCCGATCGTCGAGACCGCCGTCGCGACGATCGACGGTGCCCGCGTCATCCGGATCAGGCAACGGCTGGAGGGAGGGGATACCTTAGAGATCGCGGTGAAGGAAGAGGAGATCGCACTCGAAGAGATCGTCGTGGCCGGATTCGACGCGCCTCCCGCCGGCGATCGCGCGGCGCCGGCACCGAGCCCGGCGCCGGCGGCCGCCAGGGCGGCGAGGGCGCTGAAAACCACCGACGACCACGCCGGCGAGCGACGCGATGCCGTCGTCGAGGTCCCGCGGCTCGGCTACCGCCTCACCCTGCGCGCGCCGATCCCCGCCGACTCGCTCCGCGCCCTCGCCCGGCGCATCCCCTGACGACCCCGGCTACTCGTAGCGCAGCGACTCGACCGGATCCACGTTCGCCGCCTTGCGCGCCGGGAAGACCCCCGCGGTCAACCCGATCAGCGTCAGGATCGTCACCGTGCCGATCCCGATCGGCCACGAGAGCTTCGGGTTCGCCAGGAACTGCATCGCCTCGTTCGTGTTCGGGAGACTGTCGACGCCGACCACGATCGCGACCGCGATCGCCAGACCGATACTGCCGCCGAGCAGCGCGATCGCCAGCGCCTCGAACATGAACTGCGCCACGATGTGCCGCTTCCTCGCCCCCACCGCGAGCTTCGTCCCGATCTCCCGCGTCCGCTCCCGCACCACCACATACATGATGTTCGCGACCCCCACCCCGGCGACCAGCAGCGTCAGCGCACCGACGACGCCCAGGAAGATCTGGATCCCCAGCCCGATCCTGCGCGTGATCTTCTCCTCCTCGATCATGTTCCAGACCGAGAGCGCCCGCTCGTCCGCCGGGTCGAACCGGTACCGCCGACCCAGGACCTCGTAGAGCTTCCGCTCCACCACCTCCGCTTCGTGCACCTGACGGGGCCGGATGAGGAGATGCCAAACGTAGCGGTGGCCGTAGATCGTCCGGAACGTCGTCGCGGGGATGACCGCACGAAACGCGTCCGGACCGTTGTTCATGCTCGTCTGCAGCTTCGACTGCATCGTCCCGACGACCGTGAAGGGGATGCGGTCGATGTAGACCGTCCTCCCGACCGCCGGCTCGCCGTTGAAGAGTCGCTGCGCGATCGAATCGCCCAGGAAGACGACCCGCCGCTTCTCGTCGATGTCGCGCTGGTTCAGGAAGCGCCCCCCGCTCGTCGGATACATCGACCGCATCTCCTCGAATGCGGGGTAGACGCCTTCCATGTACGCCGTCGTACGGACCCCGCCGGCCTGGAGCGTGACCCGCGTTCCGTACGACGGGCTCACCACGTCGATCTCCGGGATCGACCGACGGAGCAGCTCCAGGTCCTCCTCGACCAGCCGGATCCGGCGCCCCTTCGGAAGCCCGTCGAACGGGAGGCTCGTCTCCCCGCCGTAGACCAGCAGCATCCGCTGCCCCGCGCCGAGCATCCCCTGGACGATCGCGCGCTTGAGCCCCTCGCCGAACGCGAGCATGAGCACCACCGCCAACGTGCCCCACGCGATGGCGAACATCGTCAGGAACGCCCGCGTCTTCTGCGTCCGCAGGTCGCCGTAGAACTCTTCGAGCAGGATCTTCCACATGGGTTCGACTCGCTGTCGCTCCGGGGTTGGGCGCCGGGACGGACGCGCACCCGATCAGTACCTCAGGCACTCCACGGGGTCGAGGTTCGCCGCCTTCCTCGCCGGGAAGAGCCCCGCCATCAACGCGATCACGCCCAGCAGCCCGAGCGTCGCCGTGAGCACCAGCGGCGAGATCGTCGCGCGCCCGACGAACTCCTGGATCGGCAGCATCCCGACCAGCTTGACGATCCCGACCGAGATCAGGAACCCCAGCACCGCGCCGATGGCCACGATCACGAAGGTCTCGAAGAGGAACTGGAAGAGGATGTCGGTCTTCTTCGCGCCCAGCGACCGCTTGATCCCGATCTCCCGCGTCCGCTCGCGCACCACGATGTACATGATGTTCGCCACGCCGATCCCGCCGACCGTCAGCGTGAAGCTCCCGACCAAGGCGAGGAAGGCGTTGAACCCCACGAAGAGGTAGTTGAAGAACTTCAGCGTCTCCGTCGTGTCCCAGATGCTCAGCGCGTCCTTGTCGGTCGGGTCGAACTTGTAGCGGCGCCCGAGCACCTCGTAGAGCCGCTCCCTCACCGCGGGCGAGACCTTCGCATCGACCGGCTGGTAGACGATGTTGTTCAGGTACCGGTTGCCGAAGACCGCTCGATGCGTGCTCGCCGGGATGAAGACCCGGTCCTTGTCCCGCGTCTGGTACGAGGAGTTCTGCTCCTTCTTCTGCATCACGCCGACGACGACGAAGGGCACGTCGCCGATCAGGACGTCCTTCCCGATCGCGTCCTCCTCGCCGAAGAGCAGGTGCTTGACGCCATCGCCGAGGACGACGACCCGCCGCCGGTGCTCGATGTCCAGGTCGTTGAGGAACCGCCCCCCCGGCTCGATGAGGATGTTCCGCATGTCGCCGTAGACCGGCCAGACGCCCGTCACGTACGGGTTCGTCGTCGCCTTGCCCCGCCGCACCGCGGTCCAGTTCCCGTACTCCGGGCTGATCTGGCCGATCTCCGGGATCTCCCGCCGGATCAGCTCGATGTCCTCCTCGACGGGGCGGATCGGGCGACCCTCGCCGAAGCCCTGGTACGCCTTCATCGTCCGGCCGGGGAAGACGATCACGATCCCGTCGCCGATCCCCTTGGCGTTCGTCTTCATCTGCCGCTCGAGCCCGACGCCGAAGGAGAGGAGCACGACGACGGCGACCGTCCCCCAGGTGATGCCGAGGATCGTGAGCGTCGTCCGCAGCCGCTGGGCCCGGAGGTCCTCCAGGAACTGCTTCAGGATCGTCAGGAGACGCATGGGTCGACCCCTCAGCCGATCTTCCGGGTCGGTTTCTCCAGGACCTTCTCGCCCTCTTCCAGGCCCTTGCGGACCTCGATGTTGATCGCGTCGCTCAGCCCCGTCTCGATCACGCGCTTCTCCTCCGTCCCGTCGGCGCGCCGGACCATGACCCACGCGGAGTCGCCCTCGAAGGTGACGAGCCGCTCCGGGATCGCGATGACCTGCTCCCGCTTCTCGATGATGATCTCCGCGTTCGCCGAGTAGCCGGCCCGCAGCGTGACGCCGCCGGTGTCGATCAGCCGGATCTCGACGGGGAACGTCGTCGCGTTCTCCTGCTTCTTCGCCTTGAGAGAGATCTTGCTGAGCTCACCGCGGACCTTGACGTCGGGGAGCGCGCCGATCTTGATCTCGACCGGCATCCCCTCGCGCAGCCGGCCGACGTCGATCTCGTCGACGGTGCCGCGGAAGATCAGGTCCTTCATGTCCGCCATCTTCATGAGGACCGTCCCCTCCTGGTAGGTCGAGAGCGGCACGACGGGGTCGCCGATCTCGACCATCTTCTCGAGGATGAAGCCGTCGATCGGCGACTTGACGACCGACTCGACCGCATCGCCGCCGGCCATGACCTTCCCCTGCTCGAGGAGGGCGAGCCGCTCCCGCGCCATTCGGAGCTGGAGCTGGGCCTCGGCGTGACGGCGAGTCGCCGAATCGTAGTCCTGTTGGGAGAGGAGTCCCTTTTCGAGGAGTGCCTGCTGGCGGGCGAGCTCCTTGGCGCTGTTCTCGACCTCGATCTCGCGGAGCTCGACCTGACGTCTCGCCTCGACGAGCTCGAGGGGCGTCGGGTCGGGCTTGATCTCGAGGAGCGGGTCGCCGGCCCGGACGAAGTCGCCGACATCCGCGAAGCGGCGCCGGACCACGCCCGAGACCTTCGACTTCACGCTGATCTCGACCTCCGGCTCGATCGTGCCGACGGCCAGTGCCTTGTCGACCAGGTCGCCGCGTGCGACCTCCACCGTGGCCGGCGCGTTCTTGTCGGAACCATCGCCCGCCAGCAGTGCGCCGCCGGCCACGACGACCACCACGACGCCGACCATCCCCAGGACCACCATCGATCGTAGCCTCATCCCTCGACTCCGTTCGGCTGAGTTCGCGAATCACCCCGCTCGGACACACGGGGGTCCGGCGCGGGCGGCGCGCCGGACCGAAAAGCCAGCCCGGCACCCCCCTACGGCCGACGCGCGGGCGGAGTTTCAACCGGGCGCACCCGCGCCGCGGGGGCGGACGACGGGTGCGGGGATGCACACAACTTGCACCCTCGCGATCGGCATGAGCCCACGCCGAATCCCCGCCGCCCTCCTCGCCGGCCTCGCCCTTGCCGGCTGCGAGCCGGAGCCCGGGCCGCCGGCGGCGCGAGCACCGTCGAGCCAGACCTTCCGGGCGGCGGTCGATGCGGTGATCCCCGCGGTCGTCTACATCCAGGTCGAGGCGCAACCCGTCGCCTTCGGCGGGATGCTCCCGCCGCTGCCGGGGATCCCCGAAGAAGCGCCGGGACTCGGGCCGAACATCGGTTCCGGCTCCGGTATCCTCGTCACCCCCGACGGCTACATCCTAACTTCGGACCACGTCGTGCAGAAGGCCGACCGCGTCACGGTCACCCTGCACGACAAGCGGCGGTTCGACGCCCGGGTCATCGCCCGCGACCCGAGCACCGACGTCGCGGTCGTCAAGGTCGACGGCACCGGCCTCCCGGTCGCGCGGCTCGGCGACTCCGACCGCCTCGCCCTCGGCGACTGGGTCCTCGCCCTCGGCAGCCCGCTCGGGCTCCAGTTCAGCGTGACGGCCGGGGTGGTCAGTGCGAAGGGCCGGGCGATCGGGATCCTGAGCTCCGGGGACGACGGCCAGGACCGGACCGCGCCGCTGGAGCACTTCATCCAGACCGACGCCGCGATCAACCCCGGCAACTCCGGCGGCCCACTCGTCAGCCTCGACGGCGAGGTGGTGGGGATCAACACCGCGATCGCGAGCCCGACCGGCTTCTTCTCGGGTTACGGCTTCGCGGTGCCGATCAACCTGGCGCGACGGGTCGCCGACCAGCTCATCCGCTACGGCCACGTTCGGCGAGCGTACCTCGGCGTCCTCCTCAACGACGTCGACCCGGCGGACGCCAAGGTCTACCACCTCGATGCCGCGCGGGGTGCGGAGGTCGTCAGCATCCGGCCGAACAGCCCGGCCGAGCGCGCGGGGCTCCAGATCGGCGATGTCATCATCGCCGTCGCCGGGGACTCGGTCGACACCGTCAGCGACCTCCAGGCCGCGTTGGCGACGCTCGACCCGGGGACCCGCGCGCCGCTCCGGATCATCCGCTACGGCGAGCGCCTCGAGATCCCGGTCGAGCTGGGATTGATCCGCTCGGGGATCGTCCCCGAGCCCCCACCGGCGAGCGAGGAGCCGATGCCGATCGGCTTCGCGGTCACCCAGCGCGCCGACGGGCTCGTGATCGCCGCCGTCCGGCCCTACTCCGCCGCGGCGCGTGCGGGGGTCCGCCCCGGTCAGGTCCTCCTGGCGGTCAATCGCCGCGAGGTCTCGACCCTCGCCGAGTTCGGCCAGGCCGTGCGCGAGGCCGTGGACGGCGCCGTCTCCTTGATCGTCCGCGACCCGCAGGTCGGCCGCGTCATCATCAACTACGAGCCGGGATCGTGATGCGCGCCCCGGGACGTCTCCGCACCGGACGCCCCGGGCCGCCCCGACGATGGATTGACCCACAATCTCTCAACCTCTAGCTTCTCCGATATGCCCCAGAACCGAACCGACGCCGCCGTCACTGCGCGAGCCGGAGAGATCGACCTGGTCCTCGTCGATTTCGACGACACGCTCGTCGATACCGCGCCGCGGTTCCAGCGCGCACGGCGGTCGCTCTTCGCGCGACTGGCGAGCCTCGGCTTCCCGGAGGACGAGATCCGGCGGGTGCACCACGACGAAGTCGACCCGGAGATGATCCACCGCTACGGCCTCGGCCCGTTCCGGCTCGAGCCGGCGTTCCGGGAGACCTACCTGCGCCTCTGTGCGGCGGCGCGCGTCCCCGTCGACCCTGTCGTCGCCGACGAGTGCGCCGCGCTCGGCCTCGCCGTCGCCGGGACACCGCCGGTCATCGAAGGCGCGATCGAGGCGCTGCGCCGCCTCGCCGCGACGCTGCCGACCGCGATCTACACCCAGTCGGGGCACCCGGAGTACCAGCTCGGGTGCATCCGCGACGCCGGCGTCCTCGACATCCTCCCCGCCGAACGGGTCCGGATCTGCCGGCGCAAGTCGCCCGAGGAGTTCCGCGAGGCGCTCGCCCACTTCGGCGTCGCCGCCCCCGAGGTGGCGTGCATGGTCGGCAACAGCGTGCGCAGCGACGTGAACCCCGCGCTGGCCAACGGGGCGCGCGCGATCCTGGTCGAAGCCGACGACCCCTGGGTGTTCGACATCGTCGAGCCGATCTCGGATGCCTTCGTCACGGTCCGGTCCTTCGCCCACGCCGTCGGCTACCTGCTGGATTCGTCCGAGGCGTGACCGCCGGCCGGGGCCGCGACGGGCGGCCATGTCACACCCGTCACGTTTCGGGCGTTTCCAGGGCCCATCGATACATTACGCAGTTCCTTTCGTGAGGCGAGCATGAAGAAGTCGGCTTGGCTGCCCGTCCTGGCGGTCGCGGCGGTCACCGGGTGCCTCGATGTGACGGACCCGGGACAGAAGATCTGGCATTCGTTCTCGTTCGAGAGCGGCCTCGAAGGCTGGGAGGCGGCGGCGACCGACGTCGACTTCGACGGCGGCGAGCTCGAGTGGTCGATCGAGCGCAGCCAGGAGCGGGCGACGCACGGTCAATCCTCGCTCCGGTTCCGCTTGAACAATCTGAACAACGAGGGGAAGATCTGGATCACGCGGGAGGAGTCGGTCCGCCCGTTCGGCAGGTACCGCGTCCGGATCTCGTTCGACCTGGCGAGCGCCGACCCCGCCAACGGGTCCCCGTTCGTGATCGTGGCCGGCGCGTTCCCCGTGGAGCCGACCACGGCGACGACGCTGCAGTCCGCCTATCGCGACCCGGCGAGCAACGGCACGCCCAGCGACTCCGGGTACCGGTGGCAGGAGAAGAGCTACGAGACCGAGGTCCGGGCCGGCGAGGACGGGAAGCTCCATTTCGTGGTCGGGTTCTGGGGCACCTCGATCGCGGACCGCGCCTACTACGTCGACGATCTGAGGGTCTCGTACGAGGGGTTGTGACCGGCGCGCGCGCCGGAGCTCTCATCGAAGGGAGATGACGAAGATGATCTGGTACCCCGTTGTCCTCGCCGCACTCGCCGGCCTCCCGGCGGCCGTGGCCGCGCAGGCCTCGCCGCCCTGCGATGGACCGGAGCGCCGCTATTGCGAGGAGCTGGCGCGGCTCGCCAACGAGCCCGCGATCCGCAAGGCGTTCGCCTTCCTCGAGGCGACCGATGCCGTGGCGCTGAAGGACCTGATCACGCTCACCGAGATCCCGGCGCCGCCGTTCAAGGAGGAGAAGCGAGGCGCCGCCTTCGCGGCGATGCTGCGCGATGCCGGCGCCGACAGCGTCTGGACCGACGAGGTCGGCAACGTGATCGCGCTGCGGCGCGGCCGCGTCGGCGGGAGGGTCGTCGCCCTCGCCGGCCACCTCGACACCGTCTTCCCCGAGGAGATCGACGTCACCGTCAAGCAGCGGGGCGACACCCTCTTCGCGCCCGGGATCGGCGACGACACCCGCGGCCTCGTCGTGGTGCTGCACGCGCTCCGGGCCATGGAGGAGGCGGGGATCGAGACCGAGGCCGACGTGCTCTTCATTGGCACGGTGGGGGAGGAGGGGCTCGGCGACCTGCGCGGCGTCAAGCACCTCTTCCGCAAGGGCGGCCCCCGGATCGACGCCTTCATCGCCGTCGACGGGGGCGACGATTCCCGCATCGTGCACCAGGCGCTCGGCTCGAAGCGCTACCGCGTGACCTTCAAGGGGCCGGGCGGCCACTCCTGGGGCGCGTTCGGTACGGTGAACCCTGTGCACGCCCTCGGCCGCGCGATCCGAATCTTCGACGAGGAGGCCGACCGCTTCACGAAGAGCGGGCCCCGCACCAGCTACAACGTCGGCAGGATCGGCGGCGGGACCTCGGTCAACTCGGTCCCGTTCGAGGCGTGGATGGAGGTCGACATGCGCTCCGAGAGCCAGGCGAGTCTCCTGGCGATCGATTCGATCTTCCGGTCGGTGATCCCTCGCGCCCTCGCGGAGCAGAACGCGCTGGCCCGTCGGGGCGAGGAGCTGACGGTCGTCGTCGAGCAGGTCGGCGACCGGCCCTCGGGCGAGACGCCGGTCGACGCGCCGCTCGTGCTGCGCGCGATGGCGGCGACCCGGCACTTCGGCGATGTGCCCGAGCTCGAGCGCTCGTCGACCGACTCGAACGTGCCGATCTCCCTCGGGATCCCCTCGGTGACGATCACCCGTGGCGGCATCGGCGGCGGGTCCCACTCGCCGGGCGAGTGGTGGATCAACCGCAACGGCCCTGTGGCGATCCAGCGCGCGGTGCTCCTCCTCGTCGCCGAGGCGGGGCTCGCGAAGGGCGGCGCGACCGACTGAGTCCGCGGCGAACGACGTCGCATCCACGATGAACGCCCCGCCGGGTCCACCCGGCGGGGCGTCGTTCGTTCGACCGCGGCGCGGCGCTAATCGAGGCCGAGCGCCCGGGCGACGTTGATCCGGCCCTTCCCGTAGTACGGGTCGTTGCCGGGCTGGCCGAGGTCGTCGGCGGTGTTGCGCAACGCCGCGCGGATCCGGGCCGGGTTCCGGCCGTAATCCTCGACCAGCAGCGCCGCGAGGGCGGCGACGTGCGGCGCGGCCATGCTGGTCCCCGAGGCCCCGACGACGTAGATCCCCGTCTGGCAGACCGGGATGACGAGGCTCGCCCCCGAGCACGCCGCCCAGACCACGCCGCCGTCCCCACCGCCCGGCGCCGCGACGTCGATGACCGACCGGCCGTAGTTCGTGTACGGCGCCGGCGCATCGATCTCGTACCACGGGCCGTCCGTGCCGTCCGAGGCCGTCGGACCCGTCGCCGAGACGCAGATCACGTTCGGCGAGTCGCAGAACGCCACGTAGCCGTTGCCGTTGTGGTCGATGTCGAGCTCGTCGTTCCCCGCGGCGACGACGATCGTCACGCCCTTGCGCGCCGCGTAGTTCGTCGCGCGGTTGAGCACGGAGACGAACCCCGGCGCCTCCTTCTTATCGAAGAGGCCGCGCAGGCTCATGTTGATCACGTCCGCGCCGGCGTCGGCGGCGTACAGGATCCCCGCGAGGATCGCGCTGAACGGGCCGTTGCCGTTGACGTTCAGGACCTTGACGCCGATCAGCGTGACCTTCGAGGTAACCCCCGCCGCGGCGAGGGCGTTGCTCGCGATCGTCGCGGCGACGTGCGTGCCGTGGAACTGCAGGTCGGTGACCGGGTGCCGGCCGGGGAAGAGCGCGGCGACCAGCGCGTCGTCCGAGGGGATGAAGGAGACCGACCGCGAGAGGTCGACGCGCCCGGCCAGGTCCGCGTGCATGTAGTCGATCCCGGTGTCGAGGATCGCGACGGTCACGTCGGGCGAGCCGAGGCGCCCCGCCGCCCACGCCCGGTCGGCGCCGATCGCCGGGAGGTTCCACTGCCGCGCGTAGAAGAAGGCCGTCCCGGGCGCGTCCGGCGCCGCCGGTTCGACCCCGACCGCCTCCGCGGCGACCGGCTCGACAGGGAGCGGGTGCAGCTCGACCGTCGCATCGACCTGCACCATCTGGACATCCTTCCAGCGCGCGAGCGCCGCGAGCCCCTCCGGGTCGAGCCCCCCGACAACCGCAACGCCGACCGCGCCGTATACCGCCTCGACCCGGCCGCCCAGCGCCGCCACGCGCTCCGCGAGATCCTTCGGCGCGGACTCCGACCGGAAGACGACCATGTGCCGGGCTTCACCCTCACCGGCCATCGCCGAGAAGAGCGGCGATCCGAACGAGAACGATGGATCGATCTGTACCGCGGACTCCTCGGGTGCGATGACCGGCTCGGCGCAGCCGGCGAGGACCAGCCCCGCGAGGGCCAGGGGGACGAGGGAACGGCCGACTCCACGTTTCATCGGGCACCTCCTCGGATGGTGGGGGATTCGGCAATGGGCCGGAGTCGTGCGCCTCCGGCCACCGGGCGGTCTCGGAGAGATCCCGGGCCTTTCGGACCGGCCTTGTGGCCGGGGTGCCTTTGTCGGGAGCGTGAGAAAACGGATCCGCGGGCGTCGTTCGTCGCCCCGGTCGCGCCCCGCCACCGCGGGGCTGTCCCGGACCGACATGCGCCGGCCCCAAAGTACCGACCCGGGGCCGCGAGAGCAACGATCTCGTGGAGGCGGGCGACGGCGCTACCGCCCTGCCGTCGCCCGCGGCCTCACCCGGCGCGCGACCGCGCGGGCGATGAAACGGATCCTCTCCGCCCACGGCAGGCGGAGGAGGTTGGTCCGGACGACGCCGCGGGTGAAGTAGGTCTTGCGGGCGTAGTCGATGGCGCAGTCGACGACGACGGGGCGTCCCGCGGCCGCGATCGCCGCCGCGCGGTCGAGGACATCGGCGACGTCGTCGTCGGCATCGAGGGCGAGGGCATCGACGCCGAGAGCATCGCAGAGCTTCGCGAGGTCGAAGTCGGCGAGCTCGCTGCACGCCTTCTCGCCGAGCGCGGTCGCCTGGAACTGGGCGATCTGGGCGAGTTCCCGGTCGCGGAGCACGATGGCGACGATCGGAACGCCGTGGCTCGCGGCGGTGAGGAGCTCGAGGCCGGTCATGAGGAACGCGCCATCGCCGGCGAGGGCGACGACGGGGGCGTCGGGGCGGGCGAGCTTCGCGGCGATCGCGGCGGGGACCGCGTACCCCATGCAGGAGTAGTCGACGGGGGCGAGGAACCGGCCGGGCGCCTCGAGGCGCAGGCACTCCATGGCGAGGAAGGTGCCGTTCCCGCTGTCGGTGGTGAAGATCGTCTCCGGGCCGAAGCGTTGCTGGAGGGTGCGGAGGAGGTGCGCGGGGGTGACGCCCGCTCCCCCGACCTCGCCGAGCCATTCGCGCCAGACGGCTTCGTGGCCGGCGCGGATGCGGGTGGCGAGCTCCGCGCGGCCGAAATCACCGCGCGCATCGACAGCCGTGTGCCCCTCGGCGTGCCCACCCGCCCCCAGCAGCTCGAGCAGCCGCCGGACGACCGCCGCCGCATCCCCCACGATCCCGATGTCCGCCGGGAAGTTGCGCCCGATCACCGTCGGGTCGATGTCGACGTGGATGAGGGGCCGGGGGGGCTCGAGGCCGTAGCTCCCGGTCGCGACCTCGCCGAACTTGCAGCCGATCGCGAGGGTCGCGTCGCAGTCGCGGACGATCCCGCGGACGAACGGCGGCGCGGCCTCGCCGAAGCCGGGCCAGAGGAAGAGCGGGTGCGACTCCGGGAAGACGCCCTTCCCTTGGAAGGACGTGGCGACGGGCGCGCCGAGGCCCTCGGCGAGGCGGACGAGGTCCGCGCCCGCGCCGGCAGCGCCGAGGCCGAGGTAGAGGAGGGGCCGGCGGGCGGGCCGCAGCACCTCGGCCGCGCGGGCGACGTCGCTTTCCGGGAGGGTCGGCGGCCGGGGCGCGGGTGCGGGGGCCGGCTCGAAGTCGTGCGTGAAGAGGTAGAGGTTCGCCGGGATCTCGACGAAGACCGGGCCCGGCGCGCCCTCGCGGGCGATGCGGCAGGCCTCGCGGATCGTCGGGTAGATCTCCTCGCCCCGCTCCGGCCGGAGCTGCGCCTTGGTGATCGGCCGGACGATCGCGAGCTGGTCGACGTCGTGGAGCTGGAAGGCGAGCCCCGTGTCGCGGCGGATCCCGCACCCGAGGACGAGCATCGGGATGTTGTCCATGAACGCCTCGGCGATCCCGGAGAGGGCGTGGGTCAGCCCCGCGCCCGGGACGACGTTCGCGCACCCGAGCCGCCCGGAGGCGCGCCAGACGGCATCCGCCATGAACGACGCGCTCTGCTCGTCGGTCACGAGGACGGGCCGGACGCCGGTCGACGCGGCGAGGGCGTCGTAGAGCTCGATGTTGTGGGTGCCGGGGATCCCGAACGTGAAGGGAATCCCCTCGTCCTCGAGGGCGCGGACGACGATCTCGGCGCCGGTCATTCGCATCGCGTGCTCCTGGGTTCTGCGTGTCGTGCGGATCGGGGGCGTCGTGTCGGCGCGGGTGACGGGATCAGACCCGTGCCGCCGCATGCGCCGTCAGGAGCGTTGCCGCACCGGCTCGGATGCCCCCGGCCACCCGGTCCGCCAGTGCCATGGCGGTCAAGTAGGGGTTGATCTCGACGGAATCGGCGAAGAGGCTCGCGTCGGCGACGCGGAGCCAAGGCGCGCCGTGGACGCGGCCGGGGGCGGCGGTGACCGAGTCCTGGGGCCCGGCGCCCATCCCGCACCCGCACATGACGTGCGCGGCAGAGACGGAGATCCTCCCGGGTTGAAGTGCCGGGCGTCGATGCGCTCGTCGATCTGGTCCATCTCGCTCCTCTCGATGAGAGGCGGGTCGGCGGGGGGGGGGGGCGTGGACGCACAGGGCGCCGCGGCGAAGAAGATGCGGGTGGACGCCCTCGTCGCCCGGACGAGCGCCTCGACGACGGCGGGGGTGAATCGGTACTGTGCGACAGGGCGCCCCTCGCGGTTGATCGTGATACGGTTGCCGGGCATCGCCTCCTCGCAGGCGAAGACCAGGATCATTTGGAGGCGGGGGAACGCCGGCATCAGCGCACTGCGGTCCATGCCGAAACCGGTCACGTTCTTCGCCGTCGTGAACGGGAAGCGCACGCAGGTCTCAAGGATGTAGCATTCCTCCTCGGCGCGGTCGAGGCAGAAGCTCTTCGCGTGGCTGCCGACGTCGTTCGTGATCTCCCGCGCGTGCTCTGCCACGAGGATGTGCGCCGGGTGGCAGGTGAACCCCTCACCCAGGCGCGGACGTCTGTCACGCGGGCCGGAGCGGATGAGGAGCGCCGTTGAGTTGACCGCGCCCCCGCGACGACGACGATCCCGGCACGGATGCGGTATTCGCCCGGCGCCCACGTGGAGGGCTCGTCCTTCTCCCCCGGGCGCCGCCCCACGCCCCGTGCGACGACGGCGCATTCCTCGTCGCGGAGCGCCTCCGCGCGCGTCACGACCTCGACGCCCAGGCGTTCGGCGTTCGGGAACTGGACCCTGTTCGTGCCCTGCTTGGCGCCGTTCGGACAACATACGTCGCGATCACCGATCTGGGGAACGAAACGGATGCAGGTACGCCAAGTCCTTATCCGCATGGAGGTTCGCGGAGTCCCTCCGCGTGATATTTGCCGTCGGGGGGCGCGTATTGAGGTGACCATCTCATTCCGGAGTGGCCGTGAATTGATCGGAAACAGCTACACTGATACTCCCACAGGGGGTGGGGGCAAGGCGGCAGGCTACTGAATCATGCTTTTCCGACTTGCCGCCCGTATCTCCCGGACCAGCCTGCGCCGGAGACGCTCCTGTCGGGAGTTTGGCGGTTTGCCGACCGTGCGGCGATACCGGAAAGGATTGGGATGGTCGCAAGAGCGGGTAGCGCCGATGGCGCGGTTTGGTCGAACCTACATAGGTGGAGTGGAACGCGGGGAACGAAATGTCTCTCTGATCACCATCGTGCGCTTGGCGCGTGCCATGACTATTCCTGCGTCTGATCTCTTGAGGGATGCCGAGACCTAAACACCTGTGTCAATCAGACCTAGTCTCTTTACGACCCTTTGATTTGCCATCCGTAGCGTCCAGCTTCAATGTGGTCTCTCCTGGACGCAGCGCTTTCTCAGGTTGCGTGCGCCTTCGAATAGTGTATCGACTAATGAGCAAGAGTTGAGCACCAAACACGGCTTGCCAACAAGCGCGGACACCCATACTCGCTAGTGCGTACATACATACACCAACAAGAGTGTAAGTGGTGGGCCGCTCTGGAGTTGGCCATCTTTGATCGAAAACACCTAGGCTTGCTAAGCCCCATACGATTATCACACAGAGTAACACTAGAATTGTCAGCTGGAAGGTGTATACCACCCCTTCATAACCATCATCTAAGAACTCCGACAGCGCTTCGATCTCCTGTGTTTGAAGAACGGACTGCGCGCTTGATGCCCAAGCGAAGGCGATTCCAGCAAATATTCCGGCAATAGGTAGGAGAAAGCCACTCGCGGCCTCTCTAAGCGAGACCGGTGAGAGCCAATAAAGCGCGCCTCCGATTAATACATGAATAGGCAGCCATTTGTTCACAAGGCGCGTCCAACCGGGATCACACTTGATCCCGCGAAAGAACCAGTCCCAGAACCAACGTTGATTACGCACTCACTCGACCCCGCAACTCTTGGTACCTTTCAACAATACGTCTAATGAGACTCCGTTTTTCTTCGGCGTCGTCAACATTATGACCAACCACTGTCAATGGGTTGTCTTCAATCTTAATGTGTTTTGGTTTTGATTCCCTTGTTGGTTTGATTCGTGCACTTACTTGCTGGCCAGACGCTAGTGCTGCACTTGTTTGACTTTCGATAACGCTGACATCTAGGTTTTCGCCTCTTACCCGAATCCGTCCAGTGCTTCCGTCTATGTATTGCAAGAAATCTTCCAGACCGCGGCTAAATTCATCCTGGTCGAAGTGATTTGGCTTTGAGAACGTGAAAGAGAATTGCTGAATAGCATATGCACTTCGAATCTGCGCCAAGAACCCTTCAGGGTTCAACAGTCTGCTCACTACAAACTTGCAACCTACCTCTCTCGCCAGTCGTGAATGGTTCAGGATTGCTTCCAGACGTCGCCCAATGCTCTCGACGTTTGGTGCCAAATCGCGGTTCTGAGCAATCCCACAGACTTGATACGTAAGATCGAGAAGAACATGAGTATACGGAGCAGTGGGCGCCTCCGCATCGAAAAATACACGGTGCTTATCGTCCCATATGGGGACAATTGACCTGGCAGATCGCCCTATCTTGAAGTAGTAGCCATTCCGTTCTATTGGTTCGAGGTTTCCAATGTGCCAAGTATGCCCCCAACCAGTAACAAAGGATGGATGTTCATGAAGAGCCTGGAGGATAAGGTCGGGTGGATGCTGACCGCCATCCATCAGGTGTAGCTGGCTGGGTCGTTCGACCCGCACTCGGAAAACATGGAACGTGGCCACGATATGGATTCTCCTTCATCGGAGTACATGCGCTCCATCGTCAGAGCGCGAGGATGTTCCGCGTCGTTCTCGACATTGATGATGCCGCGATGGGGGCGTCGCAATACGCTAGTTGACCAAACAGGATAGTCGGTTACGCGGTCCGCTAACGCCATCACGGGCACATAGGGATTGATCTCTAAAGCATCGGGAAACAGGCTGGAGTCTGCGACTCGGAGCCATGGAATGCAATAAATTCGGCCCCATGCGTCGGTAACCGAATTTTGTGGTCCGGAGCCCATTCCGCAACCACCCACGACATGGGCCGCCGACACCGATACCTTGCCATGTAGAAAGTGACGCGTATGGATCAGCTCATGATCCGGTCGCCGTCACGTGCCTCGATTAGGGGCGGGTCGGCAGATGGGGGGGCATGGACCTGCATAGGTCCAGCCGCAAAGAACATCCTCGCCGCGGTTCGGGTGGCGCGCCCCATGGCCTCGATCACTTCTTTAGTAAAGCGGTAACGTACCACGGGGCGGCCACGGCGGTCGGCAGTTACGCGACCCCTTGGTTCGGTAACCAAAGGACGTGAAAGCCCTGTTTGGCGCCATGTGGGCACCCCAAGTTGCAGAGTCCCGAGCCGCGGCACCCGCGGACGTTGATCGGGAACGACTCGGTGCACCGCGCCAGCCGCTCGCACCCCTCGACGAATCGCCGATTGTTGTCGTAAATCCGGTCGCTCTCTAGGAAGTTGATGTTGTTCTAGGCCACGAACTTGCGCGACCGTAGCCGGATGTCGGCGTAGTCGAGGGCGGGGACGTCCCAGGCGCGGATGACGCGATCGGGCGCGATCAGCGAGGTGCCCGTGTAGACGACGGTCGAGCCGCCGTAGGCGCGGCCGAAGGCGAGGGTCATCGTCCCGTCGGCGGTAAAGAACCCGCCGTCGTCTTCGTAAAGGGCGCAGGCCATATCGAACTCGCGGCCGGCGAACTCGTCTTCTCGGAGGCAGGCCCCTTCTCGAGGACGAGGATGTCGCGTTCGATCTCGCTCACGGCGCCTCCGTCGTATCGTGGGCGGGCAGGCCCTCCCGTCGCGCCTCCCCCCCCACGGGTCGGCGTGGTAGCCGATGCCCGTCGCGGCCTCGGACGTGCGTAGTACCCCATGAAGATGAGGGTGCGAAGTCCCCAGAAGCCGCGGCGCAGGAGGAGGGGGGTGTTCTTGACGCGGTGGAGGAACTTCGCCCCGCGCTCGGCATCGAGGTCGGCGAAGGTGCGACCTCAGCGAGCGAGCGGTATGAGGTGGAGGAGGCGGATGAAGGCGACGAGCTGGCGGCGGACGGTTGACGGGCGAGGGCGTCGTCGATGCGCTCGAACGCGGCCCAGCCGTTGTCGTCGAGGCGGTCGGCCTCGGGGACGATGGTGGCGGCGAGGGCGCGGAACGGCGCGCGTACGGGGGCGAGCGGGGGCTCGGGCATCGCGGGCTCTCGACCGTGATGGGGTGCCAGGCGACCGGGCTTCTCGCCCCCAATATAATCGGCGGTGCCGGAGCACCCGGTCCATCCCTGCCCCGTGAATCAGCCCGGGAACCCGAGCTGCCGCATCGCCGCGCGGGCGGCCTTCCCGGCGATCTTGCCGCGGAAGGGTCGAAGGTACCACGGGAGGTGGGGCGCGACGAGGGGCTCGAAGCGGCCCTTCAGGTAGTCGTGGAAGAGGCGCCTCTCCTCGGCGGTCAGGTCCCCGGGTCCGATGTCGAGGGGCGGCGGGTCGTAGTCGACGCCGTCCTCGGGCGGGTAGTCGAAGAGCGGCTCGCCCGGGGTGCCATCGCCGTTGCGGGCGCGGAGGTCGTGGAGAAGGACGGCCCTGGCGTCGCGGCGGCCGCAGAGGAAGTCGTGCTCGCGCCACTCCTGGCGGAAGAAGCCGCCGAAGTTGCGGAGGAAATCCCCGGCGAGGGGGTGCTCGTCGCGGCCGCGGGGCGCGATCAGGTAGAGGTCCATCGGCTCCTTGTCGCGGAGCCCCGCGGCGCTCTCGATGATGAAGATCGCGTCGAGCATGGCGTCGCGGGCGCCGTCGAGGCCGTCGAGGGCGGCGGCGTAGCGCGGGTCGTTGCGGATCCGCTCGCGGTTGGCGGCGAAGTAGGCGTCGATCTCGGCCTCGGTCGGCGGGGTGGGGCGGTTGACGCCGCGCTTGAACGCCGCGATCGCCCGGGCCTGCTCGCGGAGGCCGGCGGCGAGGGTTTGGGCGACGTCGCCCCCCGCATCGCGTGCGGCCACGACGAGGGGCCGGAGTCGGCGGGTCACGAACTCGACGTGGGCGTCGAGCCGCCAGTTCGTCTTGTTGGCGCGGAGCCAGTCCTTGGCGGTCCCCTGACCCATGACCGCGGCGGCGACGTCGCCGAGGACGGCGAAGAGCGAGGCCGGCGCCTCGTGGAGGCGGTCGTTGAGGCCGTTCAGCGGCGAGTCGAGGTACGGGTCGATGAGGATGTAGCGGTAGTCGTGCTGCTGGTGCTCCGGGTCCCGCTCGACGAGGTCCTTGGCGACGCCGATCGGCTCGTTGTCGAGGACGCCGCCGTCGACGTACCACATCGGCGCGGGGGACGCGATGCTCGGGTCGAAGGTCGCGGGGCGGTAGTCCTCGAGGTCGCGGGGGAGGGAGCGGGGCGGGAAGGCCGTCGGGAAGGCGCCGGAGGCGACCGCGGCGTCGCGGATGAGGGGCCAGACGCGATCGAGCTCGCCCGGCTCGGGCGGGTCGTGGAGCTCGAGCCGGATCAGATCGGAGTGGATGCGGGTCGTGAAGTAGGCATCCTCGTGGTTCGCGTAGGCGATGCGGTAGCGCACCCCGCCGAGGTTGGTCAGCGTGAAGGCGATGCGGAGCGTCGGCGCGCAGAACGGCTGCCATTCGCGGGTGTCGGCGGGCGGGGTGATCAGGCGTTGGGCGAGCTCGTCGATCTTCGCGGGGGAGAAGAGCGCGAGCGGGTGGAACCCCGACGGTCCCTTGCGGAGCAGCTCGCGGATGGAGATCTCCTCGACCCAGGCGCGGCGGAGGTCGCCGATGGCGCCGGGGTCGGCGGTCAGCGCGCGGGCGAAGATCGCGGCGGACATGGCGCCGGCGGAGGCGCCCGCGAGGACGTCGACCCGGACCTCGCGGCGGCGGTCCGGGGCGGCGAGGTCGCCGTTGGTGTGTCGGAGCGCCCAGAAGATCTCGGTCAGCGCGCCGGCGAGATAGGTGCCGAGGGAGACGCCGCCGCCCATGATCAGGACGAGTCGAGTGCCGGCCATGGCGAGCCTCCGTTCGTGGGGGAGGGTGCGGTGCGGTGGGAGTCCCGGCGCGGACGGCCTGGGGCGCGATACCCGTTCGTGGCGTCGCCCGGCCGGGGTGCCCGGTCGAAGGTAGGGCGCGCGGCTCGCCGGGGTCAACGCCGTCGTGCGTCGGCGCCGACGAGGACGAGCCGCCCGTCGCGCTCGGCCCAGTCGGTCCCGAACTCGCGGCTGAGGCGACGCATCCGATCGAAGAGCCAGGCGCGCTCGTCGGGATCGGCGTGCCGGACCGCGCAGCGCTCGATCCGCGTCGGGACGAGCTCGACGCCGACGCGGCCGTCCGGCGCGAAATCGACGCGGAAGAGGAAGCCCAGGTCGTTGCGTTCCGTTTCGTCGACGGCGTAGTCGTCGACGAAGTCGCCGGTGTCGTAGAGGATCGGCCGGCCGCGGTAGAGCTCGACGCCCTGGAAGAGGTGGGCGCTGTGGCCGTGGACGAGGCCGGCGCCGGCGTCGACGAGGGCGTGGGCGAAGGCGGGGAACCCGGGCATGGGGAAGCGATTCATGTTGGGTCCCCAGTGGATCGAGACGACGACGAGGTCGTAGCCGGAGGCGCGTTCCCGTGCCACGTCGTGGAGGAGCTCGGCGCCGCCGGGGTCGGCGGGGTCGGGGCGGATCACGCGGGTGCCGGGGGTGGTGGGCGAGGCCGCGAAGTCGTCGGGGTGGTCGGCGGCGGCGAGGATCGAGATGCGCCACCCTCGCGTCTCGAAGCGGGCGGGTCGGCACGCCGCGGCGAGGTCGGGGCCCGCGCCGGCGTAGACGACGCCGTGGTGCTCGAGGTACGAGAGGGTGTCCTCGAGGGCGACGGGGCCGAAGTCGAGGGCGTGGTTGTTGGCGAGGGCGACGAAGTCGAAGCCGGCATCGGCGAGGGAGGCGGCGGCCCAGGGGCCGGCGCGGAAGTGGAAGGGCTTGAATCCCGGGTCCCAGGGTTCGCCCCGTTCGCTGATGCAGCACTCGAGGTTGCCGATCGTGAGGTCGGCGCCGCGGAGCTCGGGGAGGAGCTCGCCCCAGGGGAGGAGCGGGTCGGGCGGCTCGATCGTCGCGACCGTGCGGTCGACCCCCCGGCCCAGCATCACGTCGCCGACGAGTGCGAGGCGGAGGGTCGCCGGGGTCATGGTCGGCGTCGGTCCTCGAGGAAGGCGGTCGCGACCTGTCGCAGCAGGGCCCGTTTCCTGGCGGGGTCCCGCCCGAGCTGGCGGACCAGCGTGGTGAGGAGCCAGGGGCCGCCGGGGAGGGTGCGACCGAGGCGCACGAAGGCGACGGCGCGGCGCGTGAACCGGAGCGACCGCGCGTTGGCCGGGCGGCGGCGTCTCTCGTAGGCGGAGAGGCGAGCGGCGCTCAGGTCGCCGTCGCGGAGCGCCGCATCGGCGACTTCGGCGAGGGCGAGGGCGTCGCCGATGGCGGCATTCGCGCCCTGGCCGCCCGCCGGGCTCATGGGGTGCGCGGCGTCGCCGATGAGCGCCGCGCCGTCGGCGACGTAGGTCGGGACGTGGCCGTAGGGTCGGCGCAGGAGCGTGAGGTCGTCGGGGAAGGCGATGCGATCGCGGAGCTCGTCGGCGAGAGGGGTGAGCCGGGCGAGGCTCGCCCAGAAGGCGGCCGGGTCCTCGTCGAAGCGGCGGTCCCAGATCTCGATCGGCATGAGGAGCGTCGCGACCATCCGGTCCCCGGGGAGGGGGACGAAGACCCCGCCCGCGATCCCGTCGCGGAGTGCGCCCGGGTCGAACCACGCGAGTCCCGTGTCGGCGGGGCACGATTCGGGGCGGGGGAAGGAGGCCGTGACGAACTCGAGGGGGAAGAGCCGCATCCGGACGCGGATGCCGAGGCTGCCGCGGATCACGGAGCGGACGCCGTCGTCGCCGACGATGAGGCGCCCGCGCGCCTCGAAGGCGCAGCCCGCCCGCTTGCCGCGTACGCCGACGACGCGGGTGCCCTCCCGGACGACGTCGGTCACCTCGGCGCCGCCGACCCGCTCGACGTTTCCGGTCGCGAGGGCGGCCTCGAGCATGAGCCTGCGGGTCGCGGCGGGATCGGTCGACCACGGCTCGACGTCCGCCGCATCGAGGTCCTCTCCGTCGACGCGGATGAGCGTCTCGTCGCGGTGCCGGATCCGGATGGCCCGGATCGGCACCGCCGCCTCGGTCCGGAGGCGGGGTCCGATCCCGAGCGCCTCGAGAGCCGCGAGGGTCGACTGCTGCAGGATCTCCGGGCGTGCGACCGGCGCGGGGACCTCCTCGCGCTCGAGGATCCGGACGTGCCACCCCCGCTCTCCGAGGGCGCGGGCCAACACCATGCCGCCGATCCCACCACCCGCGATGAGGACGTCGCTCTCCATCCCGTCGCTCGCGCTCCCTGTGCCTCGGTCCGCGCCGTCGTCGGCGCCTTCGTGTGCTCTCCGCCGGGCCGATGCGGTAGCGATGCGCGGCGTGTGCCACGCCCGGATGCAGCGGCCCGTTCGCCACGCCCCCCCGAGGGCGGGAGCCCGCCACGGACCCGACCGTGCCGCCGCTGCGGCGGCGGCACGGACGCGGACGAGGCGGACGATGCTGCCCGGGGGTCGTCCGGAATGTATGGCGGATCGACGCGACGCGCACTAGGGCGGCGCCCGGCCTTGACAAAGCCCGTACCGGCCCCTCTCCTCAGGGGGCCGGCCGGCACCCGCAGCGGCGCCTGCCCCGCCCATCGCATCCGCGCCCTTCCTCGCGCGTCCCGGGAGATATGTCGACCGTCGATCCGCTGAAGGACATCGAGCTGCTGATCCGCTCGCGCTACGCGATCATCGTGGTGGAGACCGACGAGGAGGAGCGGGCGGAGGCGCTGCTCGGCCACGTCGCCGACCGGCTTTCGATCCCGCTCTTCTCCTGGACGCCGACGAAGGGGCTCAAGCGCGCGGGGCGCGACGGCCCGGTCTACGGCACGACCGAGCCCGCCAAGGCGCTGGCGCACATCGAGGCGTCCGGTTTCCCGGCGATCTACCACCTCCGCGGCCTCGGCCCCTACCTCCAGGACCCGGTCCTCGGCCGGAGTCTCGTCGAGGCGGCACGCCCCTTCGCCGAGCGCGACGGCGTGATCGTGCTGACCGGAACGGATCTGACGCTCCCCGAGGCCGCCCGCCCGATGAGCGCGACCGTGCGACTGGCGCCGCCCCCGATCGGCGAGTACCGCCGGCTCCTCGCCCACATCCTCCGCGACCTCGGCCGGAAGATGCAAGTCCGCGTCGACATGACACCCGAGGAGGTGAACCGGCTGCTCCACGCGATCAAGGGGCTCAGCCTGATGGAGGCCGAGAAGCTGCTCACCCGGGTGATCGTCGAGGACGGCAGACTGGCGCCCGACGACCTCCAGTCCGTCCTCGCCATCAAGCGCGAGATCATCGAACGGGAAGGGTTGCTCGAGTACTACCCCGCCGAGGAGACCCTCTCCGACATCGCCGGGCTCGACGGGTTGAAGCGCTGGCTCGCCCAACGGCGGGCCATCATCACTGACCCGCAGAAGGCCGCGGCGTTCGGGCTCCCCTTCCCGAAGGGCATCCTCCTCGTCGGCGTGCCGGGGTGCGGGAAGAGTCTCGCCGCCAAGGCGGTCGCCATGGAGTGGGGGCTCCCGCTCCTCAAGCTCGACCCCGCGAACCTCTACAACAAGTACGTCGGCGAGAGCGAGCGGAACTTCAAGCGGGCGATGCAGACCGCGGAGCGGATGGCGCCCGTCGTCCTCTGGATCGACGAGCTCGAGAAAGCCTTCGCCTCCGCGGGCGATGAGGATGGCGGCGTCTCGATGCGCGTCCTCGGGTCCTTCCTCTCCTGGATGCAGGACCGGCGCGGCGATGTCTTCGTCGTCGCGACGGCGAACGACGTGACGCGACTCCCGCCGGAGTTCCTGCGCAAGGGTCGGTTCGACGAGATCTTCTTCGTCGACCTCCCCGGCGAAGAGGCGAGGCGGGCGCTCTTCGAGATCCACCTGCGGCGGCGCAACCAGGCGCCGGAGCGGTTCGACCTGTCGGCCCTCGCCCGTGCGACCGAAGGCTTCAGCGGCGCGGAGGTCGAGCAGGTCATCGTCTCGGGGCTCTACTCCGCCTTCTCCGCGGGTACGCCGCTCTCGACGGCGATGCTCCTCGAGGAGGCGGCGCGGACCCGCCCCCTCTCGCGCACCATGGGTGAGCGGATCCACGCGCTGCGCATGTGGGCGCGGGATCGGACGGTCAGCGCGGACTGACAGCGGCCAGCGCGGATTGACAGCGGTCAGCGCGCACCGACATTCGGCCGCGCCCGCGGCCGGGTGTCCGTGCGCCCGAGGCCGGATCCGAGCCGCCAGGCCCGAGCCGCCCGTGCCGTCGCCGCCGAGAGGCGGCCGCCCTTGCCACCCCCCACCCGCCCCCGCTACCATCCCCGGACGGAATCACACGGGTCGCGCGGCGCGCCCTCAGGACGGACGCGACGCCGGCCCCGCAGCACGAGAGGCTCACGATGCGCTTCACACCGATGCTGGCGCTCGCCGCCGCCCTGACCCTCGTCCCCGCAGCCGCCCGGGCGCAGAGCGTTCACGTCTCCCCGATGATCGGCGCCTACATCCCCGCGAGCGACTTCCAGACGCTGAAGGGCTCGGCCGAGGAGATCCGCCTCGAGCGGGAGGCGACGCTCGGGCTCGGCCTCATCCTCGACCTCGGCATGATTCGTGGCACCGTGGCCTACGCGACCGGGACCGATCTGAGCGAGGAGGGCGTGGGCGACACCGGCGCGATCGCCGACGGCACCCTCCTGGCCCTCGGCGCCGACCTCGTGATCCGGCCGATCCCGCGGCTCCTCGGGCTTCAGCCGTACCTCCTCGGCGGCGCGGGGCTCAAGCGCCACGGCTATTCCTTCAAGGATTCGGGGACGGCCGTCGACTTCCCGGACAGCGAGACCGACTTCGCCCTCCACTTCGGCATCGGCGCCGACATGATGCTCGGCGGCCTCGGGATCGTGGCGGAGTTCAGCGACTTCGCGACCTTCGCGGACGGCAGCTTCGGCCCGCACGACGCCTTCGCGACCGTCGGCCTGCGGCTCCGCCTCTTCTGATACGGCGCCGCGGGGTGTGGGTCGGTGACCGCCTCGGACCGCGGTCGCCGACTCACCCCGACGCCGCTGTACCGCTCGAGCGCCGCCGGTTCGGCGGTCAGCCCCCGCCGCCAACGCGAGGACCGTAGCGGCCCCCCCCCGAATGGTACCCCGGTTGCATCCCCGCCGATAGGATCCACACCGCCGCACCAGAGGAGGGTTCCGCCATGACGACCAGGTACGAGTTCGGGTACGGCTACGGCGACATCTATCGCCGCCGGATGCGCGCGCAGGACGACATGCACGAGCGGTTCGAGCGGGAACGGCGCAGGTTCCCGGACGAGGACCGCGCCCGCCTCCGCTACGAGTCCGAGTACTACGGCTTCCGCGGCGCCGGGCGGCGGGGCAGCTACGAGACCGAGTTCCGGGTCCAGCCCCGGAGGCGGGCGATGCCGCCGACCGGCGGGGGACGTCGCTACTACGGCCGCGGTCTCGAGCCCCGTCGCTGGGGCAGTCGCTGAGCCGCGGCGAGGCATCGGTCCCGGGCGCCCAGCCGGGCAAGCCGCCGATACGGCGAACGACCGTGCCGCGCCGCGCGAACCGACCCACCGCGGCCGACGCCGCCCCCCGACCACGCCCGCCGCCGGCCGGGCGTGCTTGCCCGATCGGAGCGCCCCGCCTATCCTGTCCCCCGTATCCTGATCGAGCCCAACGACTTGCGCCGCCAGCCCCCGGGCTGGGCGGCGAGTCGCGCACACGGGAGGAACGTCCCATGCCACTCCGCCGTCCGCTGCGCCAGGCTCTCGGCACCGGGCTATCGGCCCTCGTCCTCGTCGCAACGACGCTGCCGCTCGCAGCGCCCCGGCCCCTCGCCGCGCAGACCGCCGCCACGGCGCCGGCGCCGACGATCCACCGCGATGCGATCGAGCGCGGCCGCGCCATCATCGCCAAGCTCATGGCCGAGGAGTCGATCCCCGGGCTCTCCGTCGCGGTCGCCGTCGACGGCCGCATCGTCTGGTCCGAGGGGTTCGGCTTCGCGAACCTCGAGCACCGCGTCCCCGTGACCCCGCTCACCCGCTTCCGGATCGGCAGCATCTCGAAGTCGGTCACCGCCGCGGCGATCGGCCGCCTCGTCGAGGAGGGCCGGCTCGACCTCGATGCGCCGGTCCAGCGCTACGTCCCGGACTTCCCACGCAAGCGCTGGCCGATCACGACCCGTCTCGTCGCCGGGCACCTCGCCGGGATCCGCCACTATGAGGGCGACGAGATGCTGAGCGCGAAGCGTTACGCGACGGTCTCCGAAGGTCTCCGGATCTTCAAGGACGACCCGCTCCTCCACGAGCCGGGGACGCGCTACCTCTACTCAAGCTACGGCTGGAACCTCATCAGTGCCGTGATCGAGGGCGCGACGGGCGAGGCGTTCCTCGAGCACATGAAGCGATCGGTCTTCGAGCCGCTCGGGCTGCGCAGCATCGTGGCCGAGCACACCGACAGCCTCATCGACTACCGCGCCTCGTTCTACGACCGGACGTCCGACGGGCGGATCCTGAACGCGGCCTACGTCGACAACAGCTACAAGTGGGCGGGGGGCGGGTTCATCTCGAACGCCGAGGACGTGGCGCGCTTCGGCGCGGCGCACCTCGGGGGTGGGTTCCTCCGTCCCGAGACCGTGCGCCTCCTCTTCGAATCGCAGAGAACGACGTCGGGCGAGGCGACGAACTACGGGATCGGGTGGTTCTCCGGCACCGACGAGGCTGGCCGTCGCTGGGTCGGCCACACCGGTGGGTCGGTCGGGGGGCGTGCGGTCCTCCTCCTCTACCCCGACGAGGGCGTGGTCGTGGCGGCGCTCGCGAACCTCGGTCAGGCGCCGATGAGCTTCGAGCTCGCCCGCCGGCTCGCCGAAGGGTTCCTCCCCGGTCGAAAGGCGGCCCCGTGAAGACCGGGGGCGGCCGTCAGCGCGGCGCGCCGTCCCCGCCCTCGGCCAACCGAACCAGGGCGGCCTCGTCGACGACCTCGTACCGGCCGCGGCCGGCCGCCCGGATGACTCCCCCCTCGCGGAGTTCGCGCAGCGCGCGGACGACCACCTCGCGGACGGTCCCGAGCTCCTCGGCGACCTCGAGCTGCGTGCACCCCAGGGTGAAGGACGGCGTCGCCGCCGCGCGCCGGCGGGCGAGGAGGAACGCGGCGAGGCGGGCGGTCACGTTGCGGGCGGCAAGCCGGTCGAGCCGCTCGATGAGGTGGCGGACGCGCGCGGCCAGGCGGGCGAGGAGGACGAAGGCGAGCTCGGGGTCCTCGCGGATCGCGGCGAGGATCGCGTCGCGGCCGATGACGAGGCACTGGGTGCGGCGGGAAGCGATCGCCGTGGCCGGGTAGGCTCCCCCCTCGAAGAGCGGGACGTCGCCCAGCGTGCCGCCCGGCCCCTCGACGTGGATGACGTGCTGCCGGCCGCCGACCGACCGGACGACACGGACCTCCCCCTCGAGCACGACGCAGAAGCCGCGCGGCGTCGCGCCGGCCCGCCAGAGCACCTCGTCCGGCGCGAAGGTCCTGAGGGTCGCGCGCGCCGCGAGCTCGCGGCGCGCGCCGTCGTTCAGCCCCGCGAAGAGCGGGACCCGGTCGAGAGTGGATGGCTCGATCATCGTGTCGATCCAGGGGCTCGCGGCGGTCGCCGGCGCCCCGAGGCGGCCCGAACCGCTCCGGCGGCCGCGCATCGGGTGTGACTTTGGTTCCTTCCGCGGCCGCGCCTCCGGCACCATCCTCAGTAGAACGCTCCCCATCACGGAGCGGCGACCAAGGACAACGGCGGCGATCCCGCCGCCAACGCACTCGGAGAGACCATGGTACGGAAAGGATTTCTCTTCGCGCTCCTCGGCGCAACCCTGGCCCTCGCGCCGGATCTGGCGGCGCAGAGCGGCGCCGGGGCGACGGCCCAGCAGCGAGGGCACGGTGAGGGTCGACCGATGGCGTGCCCCATGCACGCGCAGCATCATGGGAACCATGCCGGGATGCAGGGTGGGGCACACCCGGCCGGTGGAGCGGCCTCGGGGGCAGGGCACGCCGGCCACGGGACCGGGATGGCGCACGGCGGCCACCCCCACGGGGCGATGGACCCCGCGGCCTGCGCCGCCTCGACCGGTGACAGCGCCTTTGCCGCGCTCCAGGCGCGGGGCAAGGTCGCGATGGGCGTCGACCAGTACACCTCGACGCACTACTTCGACTCTCTCGAGGATGGCGGGAGGATCGAGCTCCAGCGGGACGTCGACGATCCGGAGGGGATCCGCACGATCCGCGAGCATCTCCAGGAGATCGCCCGCGCGTTCAAGGCGGGGGACTTCAGTACCCCGGCCTTCGTGCACATGATGGAGGTCCCGGGCACCCGGGTCATGGCCGCGAAGCGCGACGCGATCACCTACACCTTCCGGGAGCTGCCCCGCGGCGGCGAGCTCCGGATCACGACGCGGGACCCTGAGGCGATCCGGGCGATTCACGAGTTCATGGCGTTCCAGCGTGAGGACCACCGGGCGGGCGGGGTGACGGGGCACCACTGATAGCGGGTGCCCGCCCGGGGCTCCGTGCGGACCCCTCGGGCGGGCACCCGCCGATGGCGGCCGGTCGATCTCGGGGACCGGGGCAACCGGTCGGCTGGCCGGCCGTATTCAGCACCCGAGACCGCTGAATGGGCTCGCCAGCCGCTTGCGGCCACCGAGGCTGTCGAATCAGCTCGCCGGCCTCTCCTTCCAGCTCCGCCAGACCTTCATGACCAGCCAGCCGATCAGGACGAGCGGGATCACCTTGAAGAGGACGAACGTGCCGAGCGCGAAGATCATCGCCAGGATCGTGGCCAGGAGCTTGAGCGCCACCGCCACCGCCACGATCCCGCCGACGCCGTAAAGGACCAGCCGTCCCATTTTTCTGCCTCCCCGATTCGAGTGCTTGCGACGGGTACCCATACGGGCGGGGGGCGTTCCGGGATTCAACCGCCTCGCTCGGCCTGCGCCGGCGCCGGACCCGGTGGCCGCGACCAGGAGAGCCGCCGGCATCGGGGGGCGATTCCTCGCCTCTTCCGCGCTCTCCGCCGCCGGCCGCCCGGGTTGACCGGACCCCGATCCCCCTGCCAGATTGCGATTTTCCAGGCCGACCCTCAACCCGCCCCGCCGTCGGCCATCCGACCGGCACCCGGAGAAGGTCCCATGAAGCGAACCGTGCTGCTCGCCACCGTCATCGCGATCCATGCGGCATGCGCGACCGCGCCGGCCCAGCAATCCACGCCGACGCCTCGGCCCGACGCGCAACGCGAGGCCCTACCGACCATCACCCGCAAGACCGCGGGGATGGAGCGGCACGACGGGTTCTTCCCCTTCCATTACGAGGCGGCGACGGGGAAGATCTACCTCGAGGTCGCCCGCCTCGGCGCGGAGTTCCTCTACCTGAACTCGCTGGCGACGGGGATCGGGTCCAACGACCTCGGCCTCGACCGCGGCACGATCGGCGACGAGGCACTCGTCCGCTTCGAGCGCCACGGCCCGCGGCTCCTCCTGGTCCAGCTCAACACCGGCGCCCGCGCCCTCACCGACGATGCCGCGCTGGCCCGCTCCGTCGAGGAGTCGTTCGCGCTCTCGGTCCGCGGCGCCTTCCCGATCGTCGCCGAGGAGGACGGCCGCCTCCTCGTCGACGCGACCGACTTCTTCCTCCAGGACGCCTTCGACGTGCGCGGCGCGCTCCGGCGGGGGAACCAGGGCGACTTCCGTCTCGACCGCGACCGGAGCGCGATCTGGCTCCCACGGACCAAGGCGTTCCCGAAGAACACCGAGGTCGAGGTGTTGCTCACCTTCGCGAGCGACAACCCGGGCGGCGAGGTCCGGCGCCACACCCCGGACGGGCGCTCGCTCTCGCTGCGCCAGCACCACTCCTTCGTCGAGCTGCCGCCGCCGGGGTACAAGCCCCGCGCCTTCGATCCGCGGGTCGGCTTCTTCCCGGTCACCTTCTTCGACTTCGCCCGCCCCTTCGACCAGGGGTTCGAGACGCGCTACATCACCCGCTGGCGCCTCGAGCCGAAGGACCCCGCGGCGTACGCCCGCGGCGAGCTCGTCGAGCCGGTCCGGCCGATCGTCTACTACCTCGACCCCGGGATCCCCGAGCCCTACCGCACCGCCTTCCTCGAGGGCGCAATGTGGTGGAACCGCGTCTTCGAGGCGGCGGGGTACAAGAACGCGTTCCGCGTCGAGATCCTCCCTCCCGACGTCGACCCGATGGACGCGCGGTACTCCGTGATCCAGTGGGTGCACCGCTCGACGCCGGGCTTCTCGATCGGCCCCTCGTTCCGCGATCCGCGAACCGGCGAGATCATCAAGGCCGCCGTCCGGATGGACTCGCACCGGTCGCTGACCGACTTCAACATCTACGCGGGGACCCGCCCGGCGATCGCGGAGGGGTGGGCGATCTGCGCCCTCGGCGACGCCTCGCCCGGCGACTGGATCGCCGCCCTCGACCCGGACGCCGACGCCGAGGCGTTCGCCATGGCCCGGCGCCGCCAGCACGCCGCCCACGAGGTCGGGCACACGCTGGGGCTCTCGCACAACTTCATCGCCGGCGCGAACGACCGCTCCTCGGTCATGGACTACCCGGGCCCGCTGATCCGCCTGGGATCGAACGGCCAGATCGACCTCTCCCAGGCGTACCGTGACGGCCCGGGCGCCTACGACACCCTCGCGATCCGCTTCGCCTACACCTACTTCGCCTCGCCGGAAGAGGAGGCGCGAGGGCTCGAGGCGATCGTCCAGGAGGGGATCCGCAGGGGGCTCCGCTTCATGGCCGACGCCGACGCGGCCGAGTCGGGCACGATCCCCGAGGTCACCCGCTGGCTCAACGGGAGCGACGCCGTCACCGAGGTGGAGCGGACGATGGAGATCCGCGACCTCCTCCTCTCGCGCTTCAGCGCCGCGGCGATCCGCCCCGGCGAGCCGATGTGGCTCCTCGCCGAGCGCCTCACCCCCGTCTACCTGCACCACCGCTACGCCCTCGAGGCGGCGGTCAAGGCGGTCGGCGGGATGGACTACACCTTCGCCCTCCACGGCGACGGCCAGACGCCGACGCGGATCCTCGAGCCGGCGAGGCAGCGCGCCGCCCTCGACCGGCTGATCGAAGCGCTCCGGCCCGAGGAGCTCGCGATCCCCGAGCAGGTCGCGGCGATGATCCCGCCCCGGCCGTTCGGCTACGCGCCCAACGCCTGGACGCTCCCGAGCGAGGCGGGGCCGGCGTTCGACCCGATCGGCGCGGCGAGGAGCCTCGCGGCCTTCATCGTCAATGGGGTACTGCACCGCGAGCGCGCGGCGAGGGTCGTCTCGTTCCACGCCCGGGACGCGGCGAACCCCTCGCTCGATGAGGTGATCGGCAAGCTCGTCGAGGGGACCTGGGGCGGGTCGACGCCACGGGGCTCGCGGGAGGCGGCGCTCCGGCGGGTCGCCCAGCGGGCGGTCCTCGACCGGCTGATCGCGCTGGCCGGCGATCCCCGTGCGACGGTCGAGGTCCGCGCCGCCGCCGAATGGCACCTCGCCGCCCTCGCCGACCGCATCGCCAAGGCCGAGGGCGGGGACGCCGCCGAGAAGGCGCACCGCGCCCTCGCGCTGCGCGACATCCAGCGGTTCATTGAGCGGCGCGACGAGGCGACCGAGCCGTCCACGGCGAGACCGACCCCGCCGGGCACGCCGATCGGGGGTTGGTGACCGGGGAGCGGCGCGCCGCCGACGTACGGCGGCACGCGCTCGCCGACCGTAGTTGAAGCGATACGATGCAGGAGAATCGAGTGCACAACGATGCGGGTGCCGTCGTCCTCTTCGATCTGGACGGCACGCTGATCAACACGAAGCGGCTCTACGTCGAATGCTACCGGCGCGTCGTCCTGTCGCAGATCGGGAGGGAGCTGACGCCCGAGGAGGTCCTGGCGCTCCGACCGCGCTCCGAGCTGCGGTTCATGCGAGATGTCGTCGGGCCCGAGCGCGTCGCCGCGTGCATGGAGGACTTCTACCTAGCTTACGCGGAGCTGTACGACGATCACTTCCGGGGCATCTACGACGGCGTCCTCGGGATGCTCGAGGCCTTGAGGACCCGACCGCTGCGGCTCGGGATCGTGACCGGGAAGAGTCGTCGGTCGTGGGAGCTCACCTCGGCGCGCGAGGCTCTGGGCGCCTTCGACGTGCTCGTCTTCGACGACGACGTCGCCGAGCCGAAACCGGACCCGGAGGGGCTCCGCCTCGCGCTCGAGCGACTCGGCGCGCCACCCGAACAGGCGGTCTACCTCGGCGATTCCGTGACCGACATGGAGGCCGCGACGGCGGCGGGCGTCCGCCCCTGCGCGGCCCTCTGGGCGAAGAAGCCTGCGGACCGCGAGGCGTTCATCGCCCGGGTCGAGCCGTACGGCGCCGCGCTCTTCGAGACGCCCGAGTCGTTCGCCCGGTTCGCGCTCGAGGGGGTCATGGTGGGGTGAGGGAGGGCGCCGGCCGGTCCGGGTAGCGGACTCGCCCGGCCGGAACGCTTCGCGTCCGGGTGGCAGGACCTCAACGAACGTGGCCTCCCGAGGCATGTGCCTCGGGAGGCCACGACGCTTTCCGGCAGGTTCGGCCGGCGAACCGATCGCCGCCGGCCGGGCCTGCGCCGGTTAGAGGTTCTTGTTGGAGCGCCGCTCGTTGTCGCTGATCGGCATGCACTTGGCGTGGTTGGGCGTGGCCTTCCACTCGCCGATCCTACCCTCCGCGTACCAGCGGCGGAGGTCCCAGACGCGACGCCCTTCGAGCCAGAGGTCGGCGCCCCGCTCACGCTGGAGCAGCGCCCACGTCGCGTCCACACCCGCCGCGCTCTCCGCCGGGAGCCCGTAAACGGCCCGGGCCTGGTTGATGAGCGTCAGAGCGGTGCCGGGATCGTTGTTGCGAAGCGCGGCCTCCGCCCGGAGGAGGAGCATCTCCGTGCCCTTCACGAGCGGGATGTCGGCATCACGGGTCGCGTACTTCTGCTGCCGGAAGAGCGGCGTGCCGTTGACCCCCTTCTGCAGGGTGCCGCCGGAGGTCTTCACCGAGTCCCACGGAACGCGCGGGTCGCCGAAGACAGAGCCCCACTGAGTGCCGTAGACGGTGATCTCGTTGCGGCTCGCCTCGTAGGCGATGTTGTTCTCCTCGCGCGACGTGTTGGTCGAGAAGTACGCCACGTACTTGAACGCCGCCGGAACCTGCTGGGCGTCCGCCACCGCGCCCGCCCAGTCGCCGAGCCAGGCCCGGATCGAGGCGCGGCCCGCGCGCGCGGCCGTCGCGAGCGTGGCATCACCCAGCGCCTCGGCGCGCGTGATCGCCTCGTTGAACTGCTCCAGGGCCCGGTTGAAGTGGACCGTGTGGTCCTGCTGCGACCCGCCATCGATGACCGCATGGCAGAAGTTCTCACCGGCCATGCGGTTGGCGAACGCGGCAAGGGCGTACGCCCGAGCCACGAGCGGGCTCGAGTTGAAGTCGTTGCCGAGCACCTTCTGCATCCGCTCGATGCCGCTCTCCGCCACCCAGCGAGCCCGATGCACGCTCGCCCACACCGTGTTCATGTGCTCGCCGGTGACCTCGCCGGCGTAGAAGTAGCGCTCGTTGGCGTAGTTGCCCGAGTGGGCCATCTCATCGGCCAGGAGCCCGCCGAAGTACGCCACGTTGCCGACGGCGATCGACAGGTCCGCGGACATCCCGACGACGAGCCCCGGCATCGCCTCCGGCTTGTTCAGGCTCTCGTCGGGGAGCGGCCCCGGGTTCGTGACCGACAGGTCGCAGGCCGCGCCCAGGATCGCGAGGGCGGGGAGAGCGACCTTCAGCTGCTTGGCAAATGGAAACATGTTGCGTTCTCTCCTTCGACCGACCCTCAGAAGTTCACCCGCAGCGACGCCGTGAACGTGCGCGACGTCGGGAAGTTGTAGTAATCCCGGCGCGCGACCGCGCTGTCGCCGATGTCGCTGACCTCAGGGTCCGTCCCGCTGTAGTCGGTGATGGTGAAGAGATTCCGACCGGCGAGGGTCAGCGTCGCCGAGCGGGTGCCCGGGATCAGCCCCGCGGGGAGGTCGTAGCTGAGCGAGATGGAGCGCAGCTTGAAGAAATCCGCCGGCTCGATCCAGTAGTCGTAGTCACGGAAGCTGGTGCTCAGACCGCAGCGCGCATAATCCCAAGCCGTGACCTGGCCACTCTGCTCCAGCGTCCGCTGGGCATCGTAGCAGGGCTGCCAAACCCGACGGGTCGGCGCCGAGTTCTGGTAGCCGAGCGCGTTCATCATGTAGTGGCCGCGCTGCGCCTCGCCGAGGATGTCGAGGGTCAGCCGGTCGTAGAGGGTGACGCTGGTCGAGATGCCGATGATCTCCTCCGGGTACTGCGGCCCGATGTACTGGTCCTCCAAGATCTCGGGGGCCGAATCCACGTAGGCATCCGGGTTCTTGAGCTTCTTCCCGAAGTAGGACGGCACCGGGTAGCCCTCGCGGATGTACGTCCGGGCCACGGCGAGGACGGTGATCTCCTGGCCGCCGAGGTCCACGGCCTTGCTCTTGATGCGCGAGTAGTTGAGGGTGGCCCGCCAGTCGACGTTCTCGGTGCGGAGCAACCCCGCGTTGACGAGGACCTCGAACCCGTTGTTCTCGAGCTCGCCCACGTTCTCGAGCTGCGTGGCCGAGAAGCCGAGGGACGGCGGGTAGGTCACCGGGATCAGCGCGTCCATGGTGCGCTGGTTGTAATAGGTGAAGTCGACGCCGAGGCGACCGGCAAGGGCGCTGGCCTCGAAGCCGACCTCGACCTCCCGGGTCCGCTCCGGCCCGAGGTTCGGGTTCCCGATCTGGGACGGGGTGTACCCCGGCCGGCCCTCGTCGCCGGCGACCGGCGACCAGGTACGAACCGCGTCGAAAGCACCCGGCGCCTTACCCGACTCCCCGATGGCGCCGCGGAGCTTCATCGTCTCGACGACATCGGTCGGCCAGAAGTCGTGGTCCGAGAGGATGTAGGAGGCGCTGACCTTCGGATACGCCTGGAGACCGAAGTCGTCACCGAAGGAGCTGTTGCCGTCCACGCGCACGCCGGCGGTGACGAAGAGCCGGTCCTTCCAGCCGACCATCTCCTGGAGGAAGAAGCCCGCGTTGATCACCCGCTGGCGGGTATCGGCGGTCACGTTCCGGAGCGCCCCCGACCCCAGGGTCGGCTGACCCGGACCGGAGAAGTCGCTCGCCTCCGCGGCCGTGTTCTGCAGGCGGCTGTCGAAGAGCTGACCACCCCACGAGAAGCTCGACGAGATCGACTCGCCGAACGAATTCTGGATCGTGCTCGCGAAGTCGACCGTCAGCAGCGTCCGGTTCCAGTCGCGCCAGTAGTACTCGCCCTGCGGCACCCGCGGGTGGCCGAAGGGGTTGATCGTCTCGATCAGAGCGCGGTTGTAGTCGTAGCCGACGCTCAGCCGGTTGTTGATGTTGTCGCGGAGGGTCTGCGTGATGGTGACGCCCGCGATGTAGTGGTCGGACTTGGTCGTGCTCGTCGAGGAGAAGAGCGCGCCGTTCCCGACGCAGGTCACGGACGCGTCCGTGCACTCGTCGCTCTTGAAGTTGCTGTACGGGCCGCGGGTCACGTTCAGCATGAACCCGTTACCGTTGTTCCCGTCCGGGACCCAGTTCGTCGTGCGCTTGGTGTAGGAGATGCTGGGCGCGATCGAGAGCGACGCGACCGGGCGGAAGTTGAGGGTCGTGCGGAAGCCGCCGTTGGTCGTCCCGCTGGTCGGGAGCACGCCCTCCTCATCGCTGTAGAACCCCGAGACGAAGTACGAGAGGTCGGTGGTGCCGCCGCGGACCGAGAGGTTGTAGCGCTGAATCGGGCCGTTGCGGAGCCAGCTCCCATCCTCCGGGCAGGTCGGATCCTCGAAGCGGACGCCGGCGCCGGTCACGAGGTCGCTGCCGCGGCACTTGTTGATGAACATCCCCGTCGGGTCGTCCTTCGGGCCGACGTGCCCCATGTTGTTGAACCCGCCGGTGATCTCGGCCGTCCAGCTCGCGTCGCCCGGGCGGCCGCGCTTGGTGAAGATCTGGATGACGCCGCCCGAGGCCTCCGTCCCGTAGAGGGTCGTCGCCGCCGGGCCCTTCACGACCTCGATGCGCTCGATGTCCGCCGGGTTGATGTCCTGCAGCGGCGAGCCGGCCTGGCGCGAGGCCACGCTCGTCGGCGTGCTCCCGTTGTAGATCCGCACGCCGTCGACGTAGATGATCGGGTCGTTGCCCTGGCTCACGCTGTTGTTGCCGCGAATGCGGATCGTCCCGCCCGCGCCCGGCTGACCCGAGTTCATCATGATCGAGACGCCGGCGGTCCGACCGGTCAGAAGGTCCTCGGCCCCGCGCGGAGCCGGCGCCGTGATCTCGGCGGTGTTGACCGTGGCGACGCTGTTCCCGATCTCCTTCTTGCGGGTCTCACCCGTGGCGGTGACGACCACCTCGTCGAGCGTGATCGCCGACAGGGTGAGCGCGAAGTCGACCGTCGCGGTCTCTCCCGCGGTGATGTTGATCTGCTGCTCCACCGTCGCGTAGCCCAGCGCCGTGGCCTGCACGGTCACCTGGCCGGCCGGGACGTTCAGCAGGAGGTACATGCCCCGCTCGTCGGTCAGCGCGCCGACCGTCGTGCCAGGGATCATCACCTGGGCGCTCGAAATGGGGCGCGTGGTCGCGACGTCGGTCACCCGACCGCGAATCGTACCGGTCGCCTGTTGCGCCTGTAGCGGCGCCCGTAGTCCTGCGCTCGCCGCAAGCATCACGGCGAGAGTGAAGGCTCTCGTCACGTAGGACTGCATCCCTGACCTCCATGAAACGGAATACATGGGTCCCGCCGGCCGGTGAGCCACACCCGACCACGCGGTTGCGACCCCGGGCGTGTATCCGGCCCGGGCCCGGATCCGGAACGACCCGGACGCGCCACGCCCACGACGACGATGGCGCGTAGAGGAGTTCCGACGGATTGATCTATCGGCCCGATCCCGGATCACCTTTAGGCGATCCGGGATGATGATTCGAAGTGCAGCGTACGCATGCCGCGAGGTCTGCGGGACCTCGCGACCGATTCGATAACGTACCGCTCTCTATCGACATGCACGACCGCGTTCGGGTCCGTACGAACGGGCGAGCCGTCCGGTGCCGGCGGGCATCCGCCCGGCTCGTCCGACATCGGGCCGCACCCGCGAGAGCGCCTTTCGGGGCGCTCTCGCGATGCACCCGATAGCCCGAGTCGCAACGCATCGGTTTCGATCGAGGGGTGGTGAATGTACGGAATCGGCCTTTTCCGCGTCAAGCCACCCCCACCCCGCGGTTCGCCGGGCCCGGGAACGGCGGTGCACCTCCGTTCGGCACAGGGCTGCGGGAAGGTCGATGGCGGTCGGGAGGGACCGGCGGCACGGCAGGGTACCGGGCTCCGCCGGGCGCCGGGTGCGCAGAGATTTCTCGATCCCGGCAATCGGATCGCGGTGAGCGCGCCCTGCGCGGGGGCCGCAAGGGGGTCGGCCGCGGGGGCCACGGTCGGGTCGAGGTGCCGGAACGCGACGCAGTGTCGAGGGGTCCGGCGTCGGCGGCCAGAAGGCCCCTCGACCGTGGATCTGGCGGGAACGGGAGTTGCCCATGGTCCGCCCGCCCACCGGCCCCCCGCCGCGTACATCTTCCCCCGATCATGGAGGATTTGGACGCGTGGCCGACCCCAGCGGTACCCGTGCGACCCGGCGCCGCCGCCGTGCCGAGCTGGAGATCGCCGCCGCGGTCGCCCGTGAGCGACTGGTCGCCGCGCACGTCGAGCAGGCGCTGAGCCTGATCGAGGGCGCAGGGAACCGACTCTCCCCGCAGCGTGCGCTGGCCATCTACGCCCGCCTGCACCGGCTCGGCTCGCAGGAGGCGAAATTCATCTCCAACCGGACCCTCGCGATCCTCGGGGAGCGAGTGGCCCGTTCGCCCCTCGGCGCGCCGGCCGGGGATGGCGCCGGCGAGGCCGGTGACCCCCTCGCCGATTCGCCACGATCCCTCCTCCAGCAGATCCGCCACCGGCTCCGCGGCCGCACGCAGCACGAGCTCCGACGGTGGGTGGAGCTGCACACCGGCCGTGCCGAGGTGGCGCTCCTCGAGGTCCACGTCGACAATGCGCTCCGCTTCGTGAACGTGCTGGGCCCCGAGCGCTCCGTGGCCGAGGCGGTCGAGGAGTACACGGCGACGATCGGCGTGCGCCCGACCCTGACCGAGGTGATCTACTATCTCGTCTTGGACCGACTGGCCCGTGCGGCGGCACCCGAAGAGATCCCCGCGGTCCCGAAGCCGCACCGGCCGGAGCCACAGGCGGTCAACCCCACGAAACACGGGTTGCGGATCCTGAAGGACCGGGGCCCCTCCCGCCGGGAGTTCCGAGGGGGCAGCCGACCGGGTCCCCGAGCCGCTCCCGACGACGCCGGCCCGGCTTGATCTTCATCCCGGCGCAGGGGCCAGCCGGCGTCGGCTCCCGTCATCTGGCCCGCCCCGGAGGGTGGCGCGCGGTGCGCGCTCGATGCCAATATGATTTGTTCCATCCGGTGACGAGCCCTCCGCACCACACCCTCGATAGCGTTGGAACGGCAGCGACGCCCCTGCGACATCGGCATCCTGGCGGCACGCGAATCGATCGCCGAGCTGCTCGAGGCGTTCATCCAATCCGCAGGGTGGACCGCGTTTCGGATCCCTCGCGTCGGTCACGACGGCGTCGTCTCTTCCTGCCTGACCGAGTGCCGCCTAATCCTCTACGACCTGGACCTCCCCGATACGGTGCTCGGCGCCGTGCACGCCACCGGTCGGCCGATCCTCTACTTCAGCGGCTCTCGGCCGAGGCCGGAAGTCGTCGTCCCCGAGGGCGCCGTCTTCTTCGAGCTGCCGCCGGACTGGGCCGCCCTGGACCGCCTCATCCGCTCCCGCCTCTGACCCGGGACGCACCCCGCGCCGTCGCGCCTCCGCCCTTCGGGCCGGTCCCACGAAGACGTTGGTACAACGCCGTTTACCACGGTCTGCATCTTGCAACTCCCCGGCGATGAGGGGAACGGAAACATTGCCACGGAGGGACGATGGCCACTCCCCAGGAAAAGCGTGCCGCTCAGCCGTCGATGGTGGCGTCGTGCAGCGTCACCGATTGTGTCTACAACGAGGACAGGGAGTGCCACGCCGGAGAGATCGACGTGCGCGTCGGAGCGCAGGGTGGCGCGATCTGCGCCACGTACGACCCGGAGAAGCCCAGGGCGCGGCCGTAATCGGCCGCTGCCTCAGCCGTTCGTCTCACGGGCCGCCGGTCGCCGCCGGCGGCCCTTTGCCTCGGCCGGACGGGCCTCAACGTGCTCACGCGCATCAAGGGGCTCCTCGTCATGGTCATCGGCGCGCAGTTCGTGATCAACGGCGTGACCGTCGTCGCCCGGGCCATCCTGGCGAGCGACTGACACTTACGGCGCCTTCCCACGAATTGACAACGGCCCCCGTCGGGGTTATGGTGGTTGAGAACGAATCTCAACACGGGGCCATGACGGGGATCGCGCGAACGGCGAGGAACGGGGCGGAGCGGCTTCAGGCGGTCGCGGAGCGGAGCTCCGGGGAGCGGGCCCGCCGGGCCGCGGCGGCGGCGGTGGTGTTGCGCGCGGTGGCGGCGGCGAGCGCCGGCGCCGAGGGGGCGGTGTTCCTGGTCGCGCGTGCCCGAGGGGAGGTGGCCAAGCTGCCGGCGGGGCCGGAGCGGGCGGTGCTGCGTCGTATGGTGGAGCTGTACGAGGGTGGGACGGAAGGGGTGGAAGTGTCGCCGGGCCGAGTGCTGACGGGTTTGCTGGTGGCGTATGCCGGGGAGGTGGAGCGGTCGGGGCGGCTGGAGGAAGCGGATGCGGCGCTCGAGCTGGCGTGCGAGGCGGCGCCGCGGGACCCCGAGGCGGCGCTGCACGCCGGACGGATCGCGCGGAAGCTCGGGGATGCGGCGCGCGCGCGGCGTCGGTATGCCGAGGTTCGGGCGCTGGATGCGCCGTGCGGCCGATTCGCTCGCCTGGCTTCGATTGGCGAGGCGCTGATCTCGGCGGAACCGGAGCGGGCGTTGGGGCGGGCGATCCGGGAGGCGGTCCGCGCGGGGGATGCGGAGGCGGCGGCGATCGGGCACGAGGAGCGTGCCGCGGTTCGCCGGGCGGCGGGCGATGGGTCGGGGGCGATCCGGGATCTCTGTGCGGCGATGGCGAGGTTCGTCGACCCGGTGGACCGGGCGCGGGTGGCGCATGCACTGGCGGACCAGGCGGTGGCCGCGGGGGATGCGCTGGCCGCGCGCGAGGCGCTGTTGTTGGTGCTGGAGCAGGGCGATGCGGTCCAGCAGGCGCATGCCCGGAGTCGCCTGTACACGCTCTCGTTGGCGTTGGGGGACGAGCTCGGGGTGCGGCGGTGGCGTGACGCGTGGTCCTCGAAGCTGATCTCGCTCGGACTCTACCGTGTCGGTCGGTCGACGGCGACGGCGGCGCCGACGCTCGCGCGTTGGCGGGACCGGTTGGAGCGGCGCCTCCGTTGAACGGCCCTGCCCCGGTGCGAGCCGTTCGGGTCGTTTCGGGGTACCAGCGTGTGAACGACACGGCGACCCGGGCGCGGAGGGATCGGCAACGGTGTTCAGCAGACTTCTCGTTCTCTTCATCATCGTCCCCCTCATCGAGCTCGCGCTCCTGATCGAGCTGGGCGGGATCGTGGGGGTCTGGCCGACGATCGCGCTGGTGCTCGGGACCGGTGCCGTGGGCGCGGCCCTGGCTCGGAGCCAGGGGGCTCGGGTTCTCCGGGAGATCCGGGCGGAGCTCGCCATGGGGAGGATGCCCGCCGCCCGGATGCTGGATGGGCTCATGATCCTGATCGGCGGGATCCTGCTCCTGACGCCGGGGGTGCTCAGCGACCTGCTGGGGATCGCGCTCCTCTTCCCGCCGTCGCGGGTGGCCTTCAAGCAAATCCTTCGGATCCGACTCGAGCGGATGATCCGGACGGGCCGGGCGAGCTTCACGGTCGTGGTGCGGTAGGGCGACCGCACCGCCGGGGACGGCCACGACCTCGACCGCGGCGGACCGCGGCAGGGCCGGCGGGGCTTCGCGCGGGGCCGCTTCAGTGCTGGATGTCGACGACGAGCCGGGCGGGGCCGGTGAGCGCCGCGATACGGTAGGGGTTGCGCGACGCGAGGCCGAGCACCCACTGGAGCTCGCCCTCGAAGTCGCAGATCAGCTTGACTTCCTTGACCACGGGGTGGTTCGGGGCGAGGGTGCGCGAGGGTAGGGTGGAGCGCCCCTCAGGCGTATGTGCCTGCGCCGCCCGGAACCGAACGCTCAGCGCGCCCTCCCCGGCGAGGGGGACGACGTCCCCCGACCCGCACGCCCGGACGGTCCCATCGACGTACTCGACCTCGTACCCCGGGACCTGGTCCCCGGAGAACTCGAAGACGACGCGGTCGTAACCCTCCTGCGCGGCCGTGCGGATGGCTCGCTGCGTCGCGAGCGGGGAGTCGGGGCGGGGCTGGCGGACGGGCCCCGTCGTCCCCTGGAACGAGGCCGAGGACGGCCGTGCCGCTTCGGGTGGCGGGGAGGCCACTTCGGCCTGTCCGATGTCCCGGGGTCCGAGCGTGTCCGGGACCGGCGTGCCGGCGGGCCCGGTTCCGGTGGCCGTATCCGGCATCTCCCTACCCGAGGCCGGCGCGATCTCCTCCGTGTTGCGGTCCGACGCGCGATCGCATCCCGCCCAGACGAGTCCCGCGACGACGGGCGCCCATAGCCATCGCCTCATGCTCCGCTCCTTCGAACCGTGATCGCCTCTTCGTCGTCGGGCTGCGACGCCCGGCGTCCGCGTTGCGGGTTCCCGGACCCGGGTTCCCCGGATCCGCGTCCTCGCGGTGCATCCGCGAGCCCGGTCCAGGCCCTTCGGGCGCAACTCCCGCGCCGGTCCGGCGACCGGATCGTCCGAAACCCGGCCGCGAGCCGAGTCGGGGGGTGCCCGCAGGCCGATGCGCCGAACCGCCCCCGCGGCCGTCGGCCACGGTGCGGGCACGGGGGGCGGCGCGGTGCGGTCAATCCCCGACCCCGAGCCGTCGGACGTGGATCTCGCGGGCGATGGCGTGGACGTCTCCGGGGTCGACGAGGCGGTCGGCGCGGCTCAGGAGAGTGGCGGTCCCGGCCGCGACGGCGGCGACGAGGGCCGCGGCGGTGTCGGCGCCGTCCTGGAGGGCGAGGAGGAGCGCCGCGAGGAAGGCATCTCCGGCACCGACGGCGCTTCCTTCGTCGATCTTCGGGCCGGCGGCGTGCCAGACGCCATCGGAACCCGCCGCGACCGCGCCCTCCGCACCGAGGGTGATTACGGCGAGGCCCGGTCCGAAGCGTCGCAGCGCGACGGCAGCCTCGGCGGCTTCGTCCACCCCGTGGACCGCGCGACCGAGGAGCCGCCCGGCCTCGTGGGCGTTGGGGACGAGGAGGTCGCACCCGGCCTCCGCGGCGAGCCGGAGCGGCTCGCCATCGCAGTCGGGGACGAAACGCGCGCCCCGTTCGCGGGCGTAGGCGCCGAGGCGGGCGTAGAGGTCGGGGGGCAGGCCGCGCGGGAGGCTGCCGCAGCAGGCGAACCAGGCGGGGCTCGCCTCGTCGATCGCGGCCCGGGTCGCGGCGAGCAGCGCCTCCATCTCCTCCGTCGAGAACGTCGGACCTCGCGGATTGACCAGGAGGCTGTGCCCGGTCTCGCGCTCCCGGACCCCGACGAAGAGTCGCGTCTCGCCGGATATCGGGACGACGAGGAGCGGCGTGCCTTCCGCGCCGAGCCGAGCCTCGAGCTCCCGGCCGACCTCGCCCCCGAGCGGCGCGAGCGCGGTCGCATCGCCGCCGAGCGCTCGGGCGGCGCGAACGAGGTTGATCCCCTGGCCGCCGGGGCGCCGGCGCGGTGCATCGACGCGGTTGGCGTCGTCCCAGACGAGCCGTGTCGCCTCGAAGAGGAGGTCGAGGGATGGATTGGGGGTGAGCGTCAGGATCACGCGAAATCTGCTCAGACCTTGATGAAGATCCCCTTCCGGTACAGCACGGTCATCGCGGCCAGCCAGACCAGGACGTACGTCGCGGCGAAGGCGAGAGACGCGTCGACCGGACGGAGCCAGGAGGCGAAGAGGGTCTCGTGGAGGTACGCCTTGAGCGTCACCGACTCCTCCCCGCCGACATGGATCAGCCCGAGGATACGCGCGCCGAGCCCGGAAAGGAAGAAGGCGGCGATGGCGTTGGTGCCGAAGATGATGAAGGGCGTCGCCCAGCGTCGGTACCCGAGCACGTCGATCACCCCGTAGCACGCGCCGAAGGCCAGGGCGCCGAGCCCGGCGGTGAAGAGCGTGTACGAGCTGGTCCAGAGGTTCTTGTTGATCGGGAAGACGTGCCCCCAGGCGAGGCCGACGAGGGTGGCGGCGGCGCCGGCGGCGAGGAGCCCCGCGACCCTGACGCGGTCCGGCCGATCGGACCGGATCCAGTGGCCGGCGAGGACGCCGAGGAGCACGGTCGCGACGGCGGGCATGGTGCTGAGGAGCCCCTCGGGATCCCAGGTCTTCGAGTAGACCCAGAGGTGCTCGGTCCCGAAGATCGCGCGATCGAGCCAGGCGCCGAGGTCCTTTCCGGGCTCGAGGACGCCGGGCCCGACGCCCGGGACGGGGACGAGGGTCATCAGCGCCCAGTAGCCGAGGAGGAGCGCGGCCGCGGCGATGGCCCGACCGCGCATCCCGACCGCGAGGACAATTGCCGTCGCGCAGAACGACGCGATCGCGATGCGCTGCAGCACGCCCGGGACGCGGATCGTCGAGAGGTCGTAGGCGGGGAACCCGTGCAGCAGGAGGCCGAGCCCGAAGAGGATGAGGGAACGTCGTGCCGCCTTGGCCAGGAGCTCCCGCCGGCTCGCGCCGCGCGCCAGCAGCTTCCCGTACGAGAAGGTCATCGCCACGCCGACGATGAAGAGGAAGAACGGGAAGATCAGGTCGGTCGGCGTCCACCCGTGCCATTCCGCGTGCCGGAGCGGCGGGTAGATGTGCGACCAGCTCCCCGGATTGTTGACGAGGAGCATCCCGGCGATCGTGATCCCGCGGAACGCGTCGAGGGAGACGAGTCGGCCGGTCGCGGCCAGGGACGCGGGCGCCGTCGCGGCGGCGGTTGGAGCAGCCGGGGTCGGAGCGGCGCCCGGCGCCGTTGTCGTGGTCGGCGGCGCGGCGGTCCCCGGCGTCGTGGCGATCGATTCCGCGATGTCCCGGCCGACGTGCGTATCCATGCTCACCTCCGGGAAGTTCGATGAAGGCGGGTGGGGCGGGGGCGCGCCGTCGCGATCGCCGTCGATCCCCGCACGGTCGCGAACCCCCTCACGCCCCCTCCCGATGGAATGGATGGGCCGGCGGCGCCCACCCGGCGCCGCCGGCCCCGGGGGACGCGGCTACCGGCCGGCCGACGCCGTCGTCCGGCCCATCGTGCCCCAGCGCTCGAACCAGCTCCTGAGGTAGAGCTGCGTGCGCATGAAGTTCGACGGGCGCGAGCTCGTGCCGTGCCACTCGTCGTTGAACCGGATCATCGCCGTCGGCACTTTGAGGATCTTCAGTGCCTGGTAGAACTCCTCGGTCTGCGAGATCGGCGTCCGGAGGTCGTTGACGCCGGTCATGAGCATCGTCGGCGTCTTCACGTTCCCCACGTACATGAGCGGGCTGCGCCGCAGGTGCTCGCTCGGGTCCTCCCAGGGGAGCTTCTCGAAGTTGCGGTACCACCCCGGCCCGTCCGTCGTCCCCACGAAGCTCAGCCAGTTGATGACCGGGCAGTTCGACGACGCCGCGGCGAAGCGGTCCGTGTGCCCCACGATCCACGCCGTCAGCACCCCGCCGCCGCTGCACCCGTAGACGAAGAGGTTCTTCTCGTCGATGTAGCCGCGGGCGATGACCGTGTCGACCCCGGCCATCAGGTCGTCGTAGTCCTTCCCCGGGTACGCGTTCTTGATCGCGTTGCCGAAGGCGCTCCCGTACCCGCTGCTCCCCCGGGGGTTCGTGTAGAGGACGACGTACCCGTTCGCCGCGTGCTCCTGCCACCCGAAGTTGAAGGCGACGGTGTAGAGCGAGTGCGGCCCGCCGTGGATCACCAGCATGAGCGGGTACTTGCGGCTCGGGTCGAAGTCCGGCGGCTTGACGACCCAGCCCTGGATGTCGAAATCGTCGACCGACTTGTACCAGATCTCCTCGACCTCGCCCAGCTTGCGACCCGCGAGCACGTCGGCGTTGACGCTCGTGAGCTGGCGGATCTCGGTGGGGCGCCGGAGGTCGAAGGCGACGACGTCCTCCGGCTCCTGCGGCCCGCTCCGCACGCCGACCGCCCGGCCGCTGCGGCTGATGTCGGTGACCGTCAGGACGTGGTTCCCCTTCGTGACCTGCCGCGCATCGCCCCGCAGCGGCGCGAAGTAGAGGTTCCGCGTGCCGCGGTCGTACGCGTCGAAGTAGACGCCGCTCCCATCCGCGGCCCAGCGGAGACCCGAGGGCGTGCGGTCGAGGTTCGCGGCGATCTCCCGCGGGTTCGAGCCGTCGATCCCCATCACGTAGAGCTTCGACTCGATGAAGGTGTCGTCCGTCCAGTCGTATCCCGTGTAGGCGACGAGCTTCCCGTCCGGCGAGACGACAGGGTTGCCGTCGGGGCCGCGGCGGGTCGTGAGCTGACGGATCCTCCCCGAGGCGACGTCGACCGCGTAGATCTCCGACTCCCGCCACTGGTACTCGGCCTCGGGGACGCGCAGCGAGCTGAAGAGGATCTCCTTCCCGTCGGGGGTCCACGCCGGCGCCCCGTGGTCCCAGTCGCCATCGGTGAGCTGGCGCGGCGTGCCGCCGTCCGCCGGGACAACGAAGATGTGGTAGCTCCCCTCCTCGGTGAAGCCGACGCGGTCCTGGCGGTAGTCGAGCGAGGTGATGATCCGCGGGTTCTCGACCCACTTCGCCCCCTCCGGCCGGGGCGGCATCTTGATCGGCCAGCTCTCCTTCTTCGGGACGAGCATCCGGAAGGCGATCCACTTCCCGTCCGGCGACCAGGCGATGTCCGAGGGCGATTCATCGAGCCGCGTGATCTGCGTGACCGCGCCCTCGGCGTCCATCCAGCGGACGAAGATCTGCGTGCCGCGCGGCTCGCCGCGGGCGAGGAAGGCGATGCGCGTCCCGTCGGGCGACCAGCGAGGCGAGGAGCCGTCGATCAGGTGCCGGGCCCGGCTGCCGTCGGCGTTCATGATCCAGAGGGACGAGGCCCACCGGTCATTGATCTTGTCGACCCACCGTCGGGTGAAGACGATCTGGTTGCCGTCGGGCGAGAGTTGCGGATCGGCGACGCTCTCCCACTCGAGGTAGAGATCCAGGGTGATCCGATCGTTCGCTTGCTGTGCAACCGCGGGGAGCGGGACGATGAAGCAGAGCATCGCCGCGAACGCCCCGAAACGAAGTCGCATGGAGCCCTCCAGGGAATGGATTCAACGGTCCGGATGCGGGTGGGAAGTCCTGGTATGGATACGCTCCGCGGCTCCGGCGCGCAACGCTCGGGCGCGGGAGGGGCGAGCGGGGTTGCCCGCGTGGGCCCTCGGCGTTAGCTCTACCCGCCGAAGTACCCAACACTGGAGACGAACAGCGAGCATCATCGATGTCGACGAAATCCCGGGACGCGCTGCGCGCGTGGTTCCTCGGACCCCGAGCGGAGAACGCCGAGCTCCTCGAGCGCCTGGTCACCGAGGCGCTCCGCGACCACATCTTCTGGCGTCGCAACTACCACCCGGAGGACGGGTTCACGATCCGCGAGACGGACAAGCGGACGGAGGGCTACGAAGAGGCGGTCGCGACGCTGACGCAGGAGCTGATGGGGCTCCTCGCCGAGCTGAAACGGGGCGTCCCGTTCTTCAGCGGGCGGTACAAGGGCCACATGAACTTCGAGCAGACGATCGCGTCGCAGATCGGCTACTTCGCGGCGATGCTGTACAACCCGAACAACGTGGCGATCGAGGGCTCACCGGTCACGACGCGGCTGGAGCTGGAGGTCGCGGCGCAGCTCGCGCGGATGATCGGCTACGACCCGAAGAAGGTGTGGGGCCACCTGACGTCGGGGGGCACGGTCGCGAACTTCGAGGCGATCTGGGTGGCGCGGAACATCATTTACCTGCCGGTCGCCGCGGCCGGCGCCGCCGACGCGCTCGGCGTCGAGCTGGAGGTGGCGCTGCCGGACGGGAACCGCGCGCCGCTCAACCGGCTCGGGCTCTGGGAGCTGCTGAACGTACGGAACGCCGACGCGCTCGACCTCTGGACGGCGCTCTGGGCGTCGGCGCCCGCGCCGGACGTCCGGCGGGCGCTGCACGATCACTCCCTCGCCACCGTCGGCTACCAGGACTACGGCCGGCGCCTCGTCGACGCCTACGGCGACGCGCTCCCGGCGAGCGTCGTCCTGGTCGCGGCGACGGCGCACTACTCGTGGGAGAAGATCGTCCGTACACTCGGGATCGGCTCGAACCAGCTCCTCTTCGTGCCGGTCGACGAGCGGTACCGCCTGGACCCCGACGCGCTCTGGGACCGGATCGTCGAGTTGACCTCCCGCAAGGTCCCGATCATGGCGTGCGTCAGCGTCTGCGGGACGACGGAGGAGAGCGCGGTCGACCGGCTCGATCGGGTCCTCGAGGTGCGCGAGCGCGCCGAGCGGGAACTGGGCGTGACCTTCCACATCCACTCCGACGCCGCCTACGGCGGATACGCCGCCGCGGTGACCTGGCGGGCGGACGGGACCCGTCGCACCGCCGCGGAGATCCGCGCCTCGCTCGGCAGCGACTGGCCGGACGACGACTGGGTCCGGGCCATCGAAGCCCTCGCCGGCGCCGACTCGGTCACGATCGATCCGCACAAGCTCGGCTACTGCCCGTACCCCGCGGGCGCGATCCTGGTGAAGGACCGCCGGGCGCGGGAGCTGGTCTCCATCGACCCGCCCTACCTCCTGCCGGCCCGGGGACTCGACTCGTCGGAGGACCTCTTCCTCGGGCGCTTCATCTTCGAGGGCTCGAAGCCCGGCGCGGCCGCGGCATCGGTCTGGCTCAGCCACAAGGTGCTCCCCCTCGACGAGCGGGGCTACGGCTACCTGATCGAGCAGACGGTCCTGGGCGCGCGGCGCATGCACCGCGCCCTCGCGGAGGCCGACCTCTCGCCGTTCCGCATCGTGATGCTCCCCGAGCCGGACATCAACATCGTCTGCTACGTGGTGCACCACCCGTCGCTCGACACTCTCAGGGCGGTCAACGCCTTCAACGAGGGGATCTACGAGCGGATGAGCCTGAGCCACCCCGGCGCCGCGCCCGACTACATCATCACGCGGACGCGGTTCCAGAGTCCGATGTACGACGGCGCGATCGACCCGATCCTCGCGGCCCTCGGCGTCGCGACCGTCGAGGAGTGGAAGGCGAGCGGGGAGGCGGGGCTCGTGGTGCTCCGTTCGACGGTGATGGACCCGTTCCTGATCGCGCCGCCGCCCGCGCCCGACCACATCGGCGGTTTCATTGCGGCGTTGAAGCGGGCGTGTGAGGAAGCGCTGGAGCGAGTCGCCCGGCCTTGAAGACCCAGCGGATGCGGCGCGTATCGCGGATGTCGCGGGTCGGGTCGCCGTCGACGACGACGAGGTCGGCGATCTTGCCGGGCGCGATCACGCCGAGGTCGTCCCTCCCCAGGATCCGCGCGGCGTTGCCCGTGGCCGCGCGGATCGCGTCCATCGGTGAAAGCCCCGCGCCGACCAGGAGCTCCATCTCGCGGTGCAGCCCGCCGCCGGGGATGTCGAACGGCCCGGCCGGCGTGTCGCTCCCGGCGCCGATGAGCCCGCCGAGCTCGTGGACGCGGCGGACGAGGGCGGTGGCCAGGCGCACATCCGCGCGGGCGCGCTCGCGGGCCGCCGGCGAGATCGAGCCATGGAGCTGCGTCCACCACTCGCCCAGCCCCTCGGGGAGCCGGTCGTGGAGCGGGATCCGGTCGACGAAGTCGAGCGACTCGGCGGCGAACGCCGCGAGCGTGACGAGCGTCGGCACGACGGCCACGTTGCCGCGGACGACGGCGCGGGCCAGCGAATCGACGAGGGCGGGATCGAGCGGGTCCGCAACCGGGTCGCCGCCCAGCCGCTGGTAGGCCAGCGCGAAGCCGCTCATGTGCTCGATCGAGGTGACGCCGGCTTCGATGGCCTGGAGCGCGTCGACCTCCGCGCCCGAGAGTCCGCGCGTGATCTGGATACCGAGGTCGGTGGCGGTGGGGAGCCCGAGCTCGCGGGCGCGCGCCACGGCCGCCCGGTAGGCGTCGAGCGGGATCTGCTCGTAGAGCTTCACGACGGCCATGCCCCGTGCGGCGAGGGTGTCGACGGAGGCGCGCGCGGCTTCGGGCGAGCTCGCATCGGAGATCCGCGCGCCCGCCTGCGCGATCACGCTCCGCTCACCGTCCAGGAGCGGCCCCGACCAGAAGATGCGCGCCCGGTCCGGCCCGTCGTGGCCGATCGCGTCGACGATGTCGAAATCGTTGTTCATGTCCCGCACGGAGGTCACGCCCGCGGCCAGGAACATCCAGAGATAGTGCTGGCGGACGTGGGCGTGCAGGTCGATGAGTCCGGGGAGGATCGTGCCGCCCTCCGCATCGAACTGTCGCGCGCCCTTCGGGATGGCGCAGGCGCCGGCGGCGCCCACGCACGCGATGCGGTCCCCATCCACGACCACGACGCCATCCTCGAGGGCCGGCGCGCCGGTCCCGTCCACGACGCGGCCACGCAGGACGAACGCAGGCTCCTGGGCGTCCGGCCCGGCGGTCGGAGTCGGTTGGACGGTCGAGCAGGCGAGCGGGGCGAGGGCGCCGAGTGCGGCAAACGCGAGAGCTACGGTGCGGCGGAGCGGCATCGTCGGTTCCATCGTCGGAGCGGCACTGTCGTGGCGTGGAAGCCGGACCGCGCGGCGGCGCGGCCGATCGGATATCAAGGTCCCGTTGCCGGGGCCCCGGCGGGGAAAATTATCCCTGTCCGTGGCGCACGCGCCACGGGGCCTTGCCGGCCGCTCCGCGCGCCGACACATTGGGTTCAGGCATTCCCACGCCGGCCGCGCACCACGCTCGCGGCACGGTCAGTGAAGGCAACGTCGGGTCGGTTGCCGTCGTCTCCCGTCCTCCGAGCACACGATTGGCCATGCACGCAGACCTCCTTCGCCTCGACGTCCGCAAGCGCCCCGAGAAGCTCCGCTTCGATGGCCGTGTCCTCTTCCTCGTCGACGACGCCGAGTTGATGCGCCGGCAGCTGGGCGGCGAGGAGCTCGAGCTGACCGACGAGCTGCGCGCCAAGCTGCGCGACCAGATCTCGACCGACGAGATCACGCCCGCCTACATCTGCTACTACTTCGACGAGACGCTCGGGCAGTTCCCCTACCTGGGGCTCAAGGCGGGAGGCGAGTTCCCGGTCACGCGCGGCAGCGTGAAGGCCGGCGGGTTCGTCTGTTCGGTCAGCGGGAAGCGGCGAGGGAAGGGGAGCAGCCGCGAGCAGTCGCCCTACGCCGAGCTGATGGCGGGGATCCGCGTCGTCATCGCCGAGAACATCGAGCGGATCTACAACGAGAACTGCCAGAACCTCGGGATCCTGACCTCGACCGACTTCTCCCTGATCGACCGGATCCGACGGGGCGAGGAGATCGAGCTGGAGGCGTTCACCGCCGGCGTCGACCCGGTCACGAGGGAGATCATCGAGTACGGCGGGTTGTTCGAGTACAACGTCGCGCGGTTGCAGGGGAAGGTCACGATCCCGCCGCTGGAGTCCCAGAGGGCCATGGACGGGCGCGGCGCTGGAGGCGATCCATTGAACGGGGGGGGCCCCCGCGAACCCGGGAACGCGCCCGCGCCCCGCGCCTATCGGCCCATGACCATCGCCGAGAAGATCTTCGCGCGGAAGTTCGTCACCGACGCGGCGAAGGGGGAGACCGGCGTGCCGTGGGTCCAGCCGGGCGACAGCGGGTTCTTCCGCACCGACTGGCGCTTCTCGCACGAGTACGTCAGCCCGATGGCGGCGATCTTCTTCGAGGAGAAGCTCGGGCCGGACGCGAAGGTGAACGACCCGTCGACGATCATCATGTTCCGCGACCACTTGACCTACCTCCACGAGGTCATGCCCCCCGAGCGCGTGCAGCTCGGGCTCCTCGACGTGGCGCGGCAGCTCAAGGAGAAGCAGGAAGAGTTCGCGAAGAAGCAGGGCGTCATCTACTACGGCGAGCGGATGGGCTATCGCCTCGGCTCGGAGGCGATCTGCCACTCGAAGATGCTCGAGAGCTACGCCGAGCCCGGGCAGCTCATCGTCGGGACCGACTCGCACACGCCCCACTCGGGGGCGATCGGGTGCGTCGCCTTCGGCGTCGGGACGACGGCGATCTTCAACTCGTGGATCACGAAGGACGTCCGGGTCAGCGTGCCGCCGTCGTTCAAGGTGGTGATCAAGGGGAAGAAGCCGGCGAACGTGACGGCGAAGGACTTCATGCTGGAGATCCTGCGCCACCCCTACATCCGCGACGGCCACGCGATCGGGCAGATCATCGAGTACGCCGGCGAGGCGGTCGAGGCGCTCTCGATCGACGAGCGCGCGACGATGACGAACATGGCCGCCGAGGTCGGCGCGTTCACGGGGATCATCGCGCCGGACGCGAAGACCGTCGAGTACCTCGTCGCCGAGAGGGGGATGGACCGAGCGAAGGCCGAGGCGCTCTGCGAGGGGTTGTTCTCCGACCCTGACGCCGAGTACGTGAAGGTCATCGAGATCGACGCTTCGACGATCCGGCCGATGGTCGCGCTCCCGGGCGACCCGGGGAACGGGCTCTACATCGATGAGCTCGGCGACGAGCCGGTACGGATCGACGTCGCCTACGCGGGGAGCTGCACCGCCGGGAAGAAGGAGGACATGGACATGTACGCGGCGGTCCTCTCCGAGGCGCGGGCGCAGGGGCTTCGCATCCACCCCGACGTCAAGCTCTTCATCCAGTGCGGCTCGCAGGAGGTCCGGCAGTACTGCGAGCGCAAGGGCTATCTCACCCTCTTCCAAGAGGTCGGCGCCGAGTTCATCGAACCCGGTTGCGGCGCGTGCATCGCGGCGGGCCCGGGGACGAGCAAGAGGCCGGACGAGGTCACGATCTCGTCGCAGAACCGCAACTTCCCGGGGCGGAGCGGTCCGGGCCGCCTTTACCTGGCGAGCCCGTACACGGTGGCGGCGTCGGCGATCGCGGGGCACATCGTCGAGTGGGTGCCCGGACGGGCGATCCCGGTGCTCGAAGGGGCGGGGGTGTAATCTCACCGTCGGACCCGGCCCCCCACCATCTCCACCCCTATGGGCGGACCCGGCGTCGTGCCGGGTCCGCTAAGCGGGCAGCAGGCTCCTCAAGACGAACAGCACGTTCGCCGGCCGCTCCGCCAATCGCCGCATGTACCACGGATACCAGGCGCTGCCGTAGCTGATCAGCACCCGCACCCGGTACCCCTCGGCCGCGAGCCGGCGCTGCACGTCGGCGCGAATCCCGTAGAGCATCTGCACCTCGAAGGCGCCCTTCGGCAAGCCGAGCTCAGCCGCCGCCGCGGCGATGCGCCGGACCAGACGCAGGTCGTGCGTCGCGATCCCGATCGTGACCTCCCGGCCCTCGGCCTTCGCCTCCAGCATCCGCCGCGCGAGCCGGTAGTAGCTCTCGTCGACGTCCCGCTTCGATGCCATGGCGACCGACCTCGGCTCCGCGTACGCGCCCTTGACCAACCGGATCGCGGGCCCGACCTCGAGCAGTGAGGCGAGGTCATCGGCGGTGCGGTGCAGGTACGCCTGGAGGCACACCCCCACGTGCTTCGACCGCGCCCGAGCGGCGCGGTAGAGCTCGAGCGTCGCGTCGACGTAGCCACTCGCCTCCATGTCGATCCACGCGATGCACCCGTGCTCCTCGGCCCGTGCGACGATGGCGCGCACGTTCTCCTTGCACAGCCCCGGGTCGAGGTCGAGCCCGAGCTGCGTCGGCTTGACCGAGACGGTGCAGTCGATCCCTCTGCGTGCGATCCTGTCGAGGACGTCGAGGTAGTGGGCCCGGACCGCCGCGGCCTCCTCGGTCGCCGTGATGTTCTCGCCGAGCTGCGTCAGCACCGTCGCGAGTCCGTCGGCGGCGAAGCCGTCGGCCGCCGTGAGCGCGGCGTCGACATCCTCGCCCGGCATGAAGCGCCGCACCGCGCGGCGGGCGAAGCCGAGCCTCGGGACGCGATCGCGCAACCACCGGTTCTCGGAACCCCAGAGCAGGACCTGGCGCATCGGGTTCATGGACATTGCCTCGGGTGGGGGGTGGGACGGTCGCACGGGACGGAGCGGGGGGTGCGACCCTCGAACGAATGGCACGCCTCGACCCCGCGCGCAAGTCCTTGGGAACGGCGCGCATCCGCGCCCCCCCATCGGCCCTGCCACGGCTCGAGGCAGGGCACCGCGCGTCAGGACCGGATCCCGGAGCCTGGATCCGCACCCGCACCCGGGAGCCCTGCCCGGGGTATGATCCTTCATGGACCACCCCACCATCCCGGTCACCGGCCCGCTGGTGTCCGCGCGTTTCCTCGAGCGGCCCAACCGCTTCATCGTCCGCTGTCGGCTGGAGGAGCGGGGCGACGTCGTCGAGGCGCACCTCGCGGACCGCGGGCGGCTCGAGGCGGTGCTCGTCCCGGGTCGGCGGCTCTGGCTGCGCCCGGCCGCCGACCCCACCCGCCGGACCGCGTGGAGCGCGCTACTCGCCGAGAGCCCCGCGGGCGTGGGGCTCGTCTCGCTCGACACGACGCTCCCCAACCGCCTCGTGGCGCGGGCGCTCCAGGTGGGCGCCCTCGACGAGTTCGACGGCTGGACCCTGGAGAAGGTCGAGTGGAGTCGGGGCCCGTCGCGCTTCGACTTCCTCCTCGGCCGAAGCCGCAACGGCACGCGGGCTGCCCCCCACACCGACACCGACGGCGCTGCATCCCGGCTGGTGCTCGAGGTGAAGAGCGTGGGGCTGGTCGAGGGCGGCGTCGCCTACTTCCCGGATGGCGTGACCGCCCGCGGCGCGCGGCACCTGCGCGAGCTGGCGGAGATCGCGGGGGAGGAGGGGTGGGCGGCGGCGGTGCTCTTCGTCGTGCAGCGCGAGGACGCGCAACGGGTCCGCGCGGCGGCCCGGATCGACCCGGAGTTCGCCAAGGCGCTGGACGAGGCCAGGGCGGCGGGGGTTCGCGTCCTGGCGCGGCGGTGCCACGTCGCCCTCGACGGGGTCACCCTCGCTCGGCCGCTCCCCGTCGACTGACGTGCGCCGGTCGATCCCCCTCAGTCCCCCGGCCCCCGCCAGCGCTCCCGCCGCGTCTCGCCGCCGCTGCCCCGCGTGAGGATCTCCTCGACCACCTGGTCGTCGGGGAGGACGAGCTCGCCGGTGTTCGGGATCCTGCGCACCTCACTGTCGCCGTTCGGGTGGCGCAGGCGGATGGAAACCTCGTCGACCGGGTAGTCGTTCGCGTTCCAGCGCCAGGTGCAACGGCCGTCCTCGCAGTCGAACTCCAGCTCCTTGGGCATGGGACCCGCTCCCGGACTACTTGATGCCCACCAGCTCGATATCGAAGATCAGCGTCTGGCCCGCCAGGGGGTGGTTGAGGTCGAGGGTGACCGAGTCGCCGGCCACGTCGGCGATCCGTGCGATCGCCTGCTGCCCGGGCGCGATCTGGAGCGCGAGCATCTGGCCGACCTCGGGGTCGAACCCCTCCGGGAGCTGCTCTCGGGGGACGGCGAGCTCCAGCTCGTCGCGACGCTCGCCGTAGGCGTTCTCCGGCGCGATCCGGATCTCGCGCTGCTCGCCGACCTGCATCCCCTCGACGCCGCGCTCGAACCCCTCGATCACGGCGCCGCTCCCCACCTCGAACTCGATCGGCTCGCCCTCGCGCGAGGTGTCGAAGACGGTGCCATCCTCGAGCCTACCGGTGTAGTGGACGGCGACGACGTCGCCGGCCTTGGCCTGCCGGGTCATTTGCTCTCCTTGCCAGGTGAAGAAAATTGCGGCCCGTCCCGTCGAGGACGGGCCGCCTTCGGCGTCGCTACGCCGGAGACGTTACTGCACCGATCGTGCTAGAGTGCGGCGTCGGGCTCCCCCGGCGCCGGACGGGCCGCACACGCCTCGGAGCGGGCCGCGGTGCACGACCGCGCCCGGCGCGCTACCTCGCCCCCGCCGGGACGGCGGAGCGCGGGTAGGCGTACCAGAGGTAGACGGCGGCGTAGCTGCGCCACCCGGCCCAGCGCTCGCCGATCCGCTCGACCTCCGCCCGCTCCGGGAGCTGGGGGAGGTGGTAGAGCTGGCCGATCGCCTTGCGGATCCCGAGGTCGTCCGCGGGGAGAACGTCGCGGGCGCCGAGCCCGAAGATCGCCGCGACCTCGGCGGTCCACATCCCCACGCCGCGGAGGTCGACGATGTGCTGCAGCGCGTCCTTGAGCGGCATCGCCGCGATCCTCTCCAGGTCAACCTCCCCGGCCATGACCTCTTCCGCGATCTCCTTGGCGTACTCCGCCTTTCGTTCCGAGAGCCCGGCCTCGCACAGCTCCTGATGGGTGACGTCGAGGATGGTCCGGGCATCCGGCAGGATCGCGACGCGCTCGCCGTCGACATCGACCGACGGTCCGAAGCGCTCGGCGAGGCGCTGCCGGATCTCGCGCCCCGACGCGTTGCTGAGCTGTTGGTCGATGAGTCCCCAGATCAGCGCGGTCCAGAGGTCGGGCACGCGCAGCGGCTTGAGCCCCGGCAATCCGGCGACCAGGGCGGCCATCTCCCTGTCCCCCGCGATCGCGGCCCGGAACTCGTTGAGGTCGTCCCGCGCGGAGATCATCCGGTGCGCCGCTTCGCTCACCCGGTCGGCGATCCCGTCGAGAGGCGAGGTCGAGTAGGCGCGGGCGGTGACCGGCCCATCGTCGTGCTCCTGCTCGAGCTGGATGACGACGGGGCGCCCGTCGAGCCAGAAGCCGCGGCGCACCGGCTGACCGGCGGCGTGATACCGGAGCCGGTAGGGCGGGACGAAGTCGAGTGCGAGCTGCAGGTTCGGCATGGCGATTCGCAGGGTGGAAGTGGTTATGACGCCGGGGCCGCCGGCGCTCCGCGACGACGCGGTGAATCCCGCTCCCGCCGCACGAGCGCGACCGCCCCGTGTCGCGAGCCGTGAACGCCCCGCCGCACCGGCACGGCGCTCACGGCGGTCGAACGCGGGAAGATGGCTCGGCTTGCCTCCATGTTACCCCTCGGGCGGCGGAATGGCAACGGGCACCGCGCCCGGCCGCTTGCCGGCGATGAGCCCCCCTGCCTACACTCTACGGCGCCCGCCGCTCGCCGGTGTCGCGGCGGGCGCCGGTCGCCGCCATCCGGGGCGCCGCCGGCGGTCGACCCGGCCCCGAGAACCCGTGAGCGCGGAATCCCTGGCCCTGACCCGCGCGGCGATCTTCGCCGCCGCGTACGCCCTCATCTCCTTTCAGCGACTGCCGGGCGTGCCCCTCTCCCGGCCGGCCGCCTCCCTCCTCGGCGCCGTCGCCATGGTCACCCTCGGCCGGCTCCCCCTCGCCGAGGCCTACGCCGCGATCGACCTCGACGTCATCGTCTTCCTCCTCGGCCTGATGCTCGTCGTCGGGTACCTCGAGGAAGCCCGCTTCTTCGAGTGGGCCGCCGAACGCATCGTCGAGAGGGCGACGTCGCCGCGCCGGCTCCTCGCCGCGGTCGTCGCGACCTCGGGGCTCCTCTCGGCCCTCTTCGTCAACGACACGATCTGCCTCGTCCTGACCCCGCTCCTCCTCGAGGTGCTCCGCCCGCTCCGCGTCCGGCCGACGCCCTACCTGATCGCGCTGGCGACCGCCTCCAACGCCGGGTCGGTCCTCACCGTCACCGGGAACCCGCAGAACATGCTGATCGCGATCCGCGGCGACTTCGCGTTCGGCGAGTTCCTCGCCGCGATGGCGCCCGTCGGCCTCGGCGCACTCGTCCTCGACTACCTGATCCTGGCCGCGATCTACCGCGCCGAGCTCGACCGCCCCTTCGAGGCGCCCGTGCACGGCCCCCCCGTCCAGCCCGACTGGCCCCTCGCCCGGACCGCCCTCGCAATCTTCGCCCTCGCCCTCGGCTGCTGGCTCGCCGGGCTCTCGCTCCCCCTCGTCGCGATCGCCGCCGGCGCGCTCATGGTCGCCGCCGCACGCCGCGACCCCGCGCCCGCCCTCGCCCGCGTCGAGTGGCCGCTCCTCCTCTTCTTCGCCGCACTCTTCGTCCTCATGCGCGGCCTCGAGACGACCGGCGCCGTCACCGCCCTCGCCGACGCCGCCGCCCCCTGGCTCGCCGGCGAGGGCCTTGGCCGCGGCACCGCGCTGAGCGGCGTCGTCCTCCTCCTCTCGAACCTCGTCTCCAACGTCCCGGCCGTCCTGCTCTGGGCGCCGATCGTGCCGTCGCTCCCCGACCCCCGGCAGCTCTGGCTCATCCTCGCCATGAGCGCGACCTTCGCCGGGAACCTGATCCTGATCGGGTCGATGGCCAACCTCATCGTCGCCGAGCGCGCCGAGGCCCGCGGCGCCCGGATCGGCTTCCTCGAGTTCGCCCGCGTCGGCGTGCCCCTCGCGCTCCTCTCCATCGCCTGGGGGGTGCTGATCCTCTCCCGGTGACCGCCGGCGGCGCCGGCTCCACGTCGGCGCCTCGGCCGTCCAGGCGCCCGAGGGCCGCGACCCGGAGCGACGCACGCTGCCGCGAGAGCCAGCCGGCCATCCTCGCGCTCGACGGGCGACGAACCCGCTACCCCGCGCGCCGCTCCCTGAGCGCCCGCCCCAAGAGGCGGACCTCGTCGAGAAGCTCGCGCGCCGCGGCGAGGGGTGCCGATGCATCGTCGGCGGGGAGGGGGAGCGGCTCGTCGGGATCGCCGAGCCCGGCGTCGCGGTGCTGCCGGATCCGGTCGAGGACCGCCGCGCGGATCTCCTCCGCGTTGTCCACGCCGCGGAAGTAGGCGACGTGCGCCGTCTCTCGGATCGGGGCGCCCCCGCCTTGCGCCCCGGCCGCCCCGCCCCCGCCGCCGGCGTTCCTCACCTCGACGTCCGCGATCCCGAGCAGGCGCTGGAGCGGGTTCTGCCGGATCGAGATCTGCTGGATGTTCGCGAACGTCATCGTCTTCTCCCGGACCGAGAGCACCCCCTCGCGGATCCGGAGGCTGCGGTCCGAGAGGATGTACCAGCGCATCTCGAAGTCCAGGTGAACCACGGCGAGGCTGAAGGCGCCCTGGACGACGAAGGCCGCCCACGCCCCGACCTCCGCCAGCCGAAGCCCCGCGGCGATCCAGGAGCTCTCGGCCTCGTGGATCACCGTCGTGATGAACACGAGACCGCCGATCAGCCCCGCGAGGGCGCCGAGCTGCCCCAGCCCCCACAGCACCAGGCGGTAGCGGTAGAAGGCCGGCGCGGCGCGGAAGACGCGGATCACCCGCGCGTTCACCGGGACCGCGGGCTCCGGCGGGACCCGCAGCAGGCGCAGGAGCGCGCTACGCATCCGCCCGAGCATCGCCGCCCTCCCCTCCGGCCGGCACGGCCAGGGACTCCCGCAGCGCCCGGACCTCCGCCGCGATCTCCCGCAACGTCGACGTCAGCTCCCCGAGCGTCCCCGCCGGGAGCGCCGCCCTGCCCTCCGCGGTCCTACCCGCCGCGACCGGGTCGCGCGCCCCGCGCATCCGCGAGTAGAGATAATCCCGGATCGCCTCGAACTCCCGCAAACCCTCGATCGTCATCTCCGCGCCCGCGTTCCCGCTCGCCGTCTGCACCTGGATCCGCCCCAGCCCCAGCCACCGCTCGACGACGTTGCTCACGAGGTGGATGTCCTGGATCCGCGCGTACGTCAGCGAGATCTCCCGCCGGAACAGCACCCCCCAGCGCATCGTGATCCCCTCGGCATCCACGTGGTACCGCAGGGTGTGGTACCGGAAGTACATCGCGATGAACACGAAGGGAAAAGCCGGGCCCGTCAGGAGCGACATGAGCGTGTAGTAGACGAGGAGCGCCCGGTCCGGCACGAGCGTGGCCGGCAGCCGCCCGAACGGCCCGGCGACCGCGCCATCCGGATGGACCGTCGCTGCGGGCGCGGGGGATAGCGTCATCGGTTTCGTCATGCCCTGTAGGGTCGATGGGTAGGGTCAAACGAGTCGGAGAAAGATACGATCCGGCGCCGGAGGGTGGTAGCTGGCCGTTCCCGTCCCCGTCCCCGTTCCCGACAACCCGAGCCCGCGCCCGCGCCCGTTCCCATCCCCGCGCCCAAGGCCAATCCCGCCCCCAACACCCCGCCCCCCTCGGGTGTACGCACTCAGGAAGGCGGCCACGACGGCCCGACCTATCCTTCGGCAGTCTGACAGGAGGACTCAGATGCACAGGAAGCTCTATCCGATCCTTGCCTTGACGCTGGTCGCGGCGCCCGCCACACTCGTGGCGCAGACGCGCGAGGCGCCACGCGCCGAGGCGCGCGGCGCCATGCAGAGCGCCGACCCCATCGGCCGGGTCCTGACGCTCCGGTCGGAGCTGGGGCTGACCGACGAGCAGGTGGCCCGCCTCGAAGCGATCCGGTCGCGCCTCGCCGAGAAGAACCGGCCGCTGGTCGAGCAGTTGCGAAGCAAGGACGCGGAGCTCCGCGAGGAGGTCCCGGGCGGCGAGGCGTGGCTGACGCCCGAGCAGCGGCAGGAGCTGCGCGAGCGTTGGGAGGCGATGACCCCCGAGGAGCGGGCGCAGCGCCGCGAGGAGATCCGCAAGGAGATCCGTGAACGCCGGGAGGCGATGACCCCCGAGCAGCGCGAGGAGCTGCGCAAGCGCATGGAGGAGCGTCGCAACGCGATGCGCGAGCGGATGGAGGAGCTCCGGCCGATCCTGCAGCAGATTCGCGAGAACAACCGCCAGGCGGTGGAGGAGGCGAGGTCGGTGCTGACGGCGGAGCAGCGGACCCGGCTCGAGGAGCTGCGCAAGCAACGGGCGGCCGAGCGCGGCCGGCGCCCGGGGCCGCGGGGCGGACGGGGGTGGGGATCGCCGCTGCGGCCCCGGTAGCCCGACGCCGGGCCGCCACGAGATGGAGGCGCCGATCCGGACGAGCGACGAGGACCGGCCGAGCAATGGCGACCGGCCGCTTCGGATGAGCGCGGACCGCCCGATCCGCACCGCCGCGGGCGGGGGTGCAGTGACCCCGCCCGCGCGCGATGATAGCGGCGTCGCGACGGATGTCGCACACGGCGTTGCGCAGGTTGCGCGCGCCGTGGATGCCGCCGACGACGCCGCGCTCGACGCCCGGCAGGTCGAGCGTGTCCGGCGCGGCGATGCGGAAGCCTTCGGCGAGCTGGTCCGGCGCCACATGCGCCGGGCCTTCTCGATCGCGTACCGGATCCTCGAGCACCGGGAGGACGCGGAGGACGTCGTCCAGGACGCGTTCCTCCGGGCCCTCGAGCGCCTCGACACCCTGGAGCGCGGCCGGCCGTTCCGCCCGTGGTTCTATCGGATCGTGGTGAACCGGGCGCTCAACTTCCGCCGGGCGCGCACGATCCGGCGGACGGAGCCGATCCCCGAGGAGGCGAGGTCGGAGGTCGGGACGCCCGAGCAGGACGCCGAGCAGGCCGAGCTGCGCCGTCGCCTGCAGGCGGCGGCCGCCGCGCTCCCCGAGCGGCAGCGCCTCATCGTGCAGCTCTCGGATCTGGAAGGGCTCACGAGCGCCGAGATCGCGGAGATCCTGGAGATCTCCGACGGTACCGTGCGCTGGCACCTGCACCAGGCCCGGCGGTCCCTGAGGGAATCGCTCGCGCCGTTGATGGAGGAAGAGGGATGAGCGGAGATCGCGAGAGGGATCGCAGCCCGAACGATCGGCTTCTGGAGATGCTCCGCGCGGCGACCCCGGAGCCGCCGCTGGACGCGGTCGACTGGGACCGCCTGCACGCCCGGGTGATGGCCGGAGCGAAGCCGATCCTCGCCCGTACGCCCGTCCGGTCGTGGTGGGACGTCGCCGCGGCGTGGGCGGCCCGCGGCATCCCCCTCACGGCGGCGGCGGCCGCCGCCGCGGCGCTCGCCCTCGGGCTGGGCACGCCGCGAGCCGACCGCCCCGCGCCGGGCGACGTCGCCTCCGACTTCACCCCCGTGACGGTGGAGGAGGTGCTGGCGGGCGAGGCCGGTGCGCTCCTCCTCGCCGCGACGGAGGACGACGTGCTGGTGACCGCGTTCCTGGACTTCGATGGAGAGGAGTGGTGAATCGAGTGGCGAATCGACTCGGCCCCCGGGCACGGGCGGCGACCCTGTTGGCCCTGGTCGGGGCGCTCGGCTTCCTCGCCGGGATCGGCGCGAACCGCCTCCTGGCCGATCCGGAGCCTGCCGGGGTCCAGCACGTCCGGGATGCGCGCCCCGGCGCGCGCCCGGGCAATGCAACGCGCCCCGGACCGGAGGGGGGCATGCGACGCATGCAGCCGCCGGCGCTCCGCTTCAGCGACCACCTCGCCGAAGAGCTCGGCCTCTCGGCGGAACAGCGGGCGGCGATCGACAGCATCATGGCGGAGAACCGGACACGGGTCCGCGCGCTCATGCGCGAGTACCAGCCCCGCTTCCGCGAGATCGTCGAGGAGACCCGGCGTGGCGTGGCCGACGTCCTGACCGACGAGCAGCGCGAGCGCATGCGCGAGATGCGGTCGGTGCGGTGGCGAGAGTGGGTCGACTCGGCCGCACCGGCCCCGCGGGCCCGCCGCGACCGGGCCGCGCGCGGCGACACGGCGCCCGGCGAACCGCGGCCGTAACCGCCCCTCAATCCGCCGCCCGCGCCTCGGGCTCCCGTTCCTCCGCGGCGAGCGGGAGCCAGAGGGTGAAGGTGCTCCCCCGCCCCTCCTCGCTCTCGACCGTGATGTCGCCATCGAGAGCCCGGGCGATGCGCCGGCTGATCGCCAGCCCGATCCCGGCCCCCCGCGTCCCCGCCGCGGTCGTCAGCCGCGCGAACTCCTGAAAGAGGAGCCGCTGCTGGTCCCGGGAGATCCCCGGGCCGGTGTCGATCACCTCCACCGCGATCCACCGACCGGGCCCGGGAGCCCGTCCCCCGGTTCGGACGCCCGCCCGGACCGTGACGCCGCCCCGTTCCGTGTACTTCACCGCGTTCGAGACGAGGTTGCCGACGACCTGACGGATTCGGTCCGCATCGGAGCCGATCGTGGGCAGGCCATCCTCGACCTCGACCGCCAGAGCGAGCCCCTTCGCCTCCGCCTGCGCGCGGAACGCCTCGACCACATCGCCCAGCACCGCGGGCAGGTCGACCGGTTCGTGCCGCACGTCGATCCGCCCCGTCTCCGCCCGCGCCAGCTCGAGGAGGTCCGCGATCAAATCGAGCGCCGAACCGATGGAACGCCTCGCCTTCGCCACGCTCGCCCGCTGCTTCTCCGTGAGCTGATCGACGAGTCCCTCCTCGAGGAGCTGGAGGTACCCGTCCGCCGCGCCGAGGGGGTTCTTCACGTCGTGGGTGAAGCCGCGGATGAGCCGGGCCCGGCTCTCGGTGACGCGCTCGAGCTCCTCCTCCCGTCGCTCGGCTTGCTCGCGCAAGCGCCGCTCCTCGTCGACCGCCCGCGCCAACGCCGCAGAAAGGCGACGCCGGCGTTGGACGACCCACCCGACGACGACCGTGGTGACGATCGCGACCACACCCAGCGCCACCGAGATCGTCTGCTGGAGCGACAGCGCCGTATCCAGCGCCTGGGCCCGAACTTCGAAGATGCGGACGAGCTCCCTCTGGAGCTCCGTCGCCGCCGCAAAGGTCGAGATGAAGAGCACCCGCTGCTCGCCGGCCCTCTCGACGAACTCTTCGGGCGTGATCTCACCCGAGATGATCGCGTCGTTCAGAGCTTGCCACCGGCGGGCGATCCGACGGAGCGCGATCAGATGCTCCACGACCGCCGGATCGATCCGGCGGGTGAGGGTCTCGAGTCGACCGACGGCCGCCGAAGCGGCGGCGCGGGCCTCGCGGTAGTCGGAGAGGTAGGTCGTGTCCCCGGTGAGCGCATACCCCCGCGCCGCCGCTGCCTGACGCTCGACCTCGAAGCGGACCTCCGTCGCGAGGGCGAGCGCCGGGACGATCTCTCCGGTGAACTCGCGCCAATCCTCCTCGAGGCGCTCGATCATCACCACCGGGGTGACCGCGAGCGCCGCGACCGTGAGAATCCCGAGGATGTACGCGAGGCGCGGCAGCCGCGCCCTCCACGCCGACCCGCGTCGGCTCATCACGCGTCCCCTCCCGGCTCGGGGCGATCGGACCCCGCGCAGCGGGCGCACTTCGCGTGCCGGGTCCGGGCGGATCGCGCGGAACGCGTCGGGGCGCTGGCGGCGCGGCCCGCCTCGCCGAATGGAACGCACCGGCAATGGGGACCACGGCCCACCCCGCGCCCCCGTCACCTTGTCACCCCACCCCCGATACCCTACCTTCCTATTTCTATGAACATTGAACGATTCGCCCGCACGGGCCTGGTCCTGGCGGCGCTGGTCGCCGCCTCTACACCGCTCCCCGCCCAGACCCCCGCGACCGAGTACGACGGCGCCGCGGGGCTCGGGTTGGCGCTCCGCCGCCTCGGCGCGACGCAGCGAGTCCTCATGATCGCCGCGCACCCGGACGACGAGAACACCGCGGTGCTGAGCACCCTCGCCCTCGGGCGCGGCGCCGACGTCGCCTACCTCTCGCTGACCCGGGGGGACGGCGGCCAGAACGGGATCGGCCCCGAGCTCGGGGAGGCGATCGGGGTGATCCGCAGCGAGGAGCTCCTCGCCGCCCGGCGCCTCGACGGCGCCCGCCAGTTCTTCACCCGCGCCTACGACTACGGCTTCTCGAAGAGCGCCGACGAGGCGTTCCGCCATTGGCCGAAGGACTCGGTCCTCGCCGACGTCGTCGCGGTGATCCGCCGCTTCCGCCCGGACGTCATCGTCGCGGTCTTCAGCGGCACGCCGCGCGACGGCCACGGCCAGCACCAGGCCTCGGGGATCCTGGCGCGGGAGGCGTTCGCCGCCGCCGGCGACCCGTCGCGCTTCCCGGAGCAGCTCGCCCAGGGGCTCCGCCCTCACCGCCCGGCGAAGCTCTACCAGTCGCTCTGGCGGGGGACGACGGAGGGCGCGACCCTCCTCGAGGCGGGCACCTACGACCCGCTCCTCGGCCGCTCGCACTACCAGATCGCGATGGCGAGCCGCAGCCGCCACCGCTCCCAGGACATGGGCCAGGCGCAGCCGCCGGGGCCGCGCCCCATCGCCTTCCAGCGCGTCGACGCCACGGTCCCGGTCGAGTCGTCGATCTTCGCCGGGATCGACACGACCCTCGCGCAGCGCGCCCGGACCCTGGCGCCGGAGTCGGTGCGCCGCGAGGTCGTCGAGGCGCTCGAGGCGTACGACGCCGCCGCCCTCGCGCTCCGCGCGGGCTTCAACGCCCTCGCCCCCGACGCCCTCGTCCCCGAGCTCGCCCGCGCCCTCGGCCACCTCGACCGCGCCGAGGCCCGCCTCGCGGCGGCGACCGCCGCGGCGGGTGCCGGCGCCGGGACGGCGGCCACCGCGAATGCACGCGCCGGCTCGGCGTTCGTCGCGGACCCCGTGGCCGAGCTCCGCTTCCACATCGCCGCCGAACGCGCCGACCTCCACGATGCCCTCGCCCGCGCCGCCGGCATCGTCTTCGATGTCGTCGCCTCCGACGAGCGCGTGGTCCCCGGCCAGGTCTTCGAGCTCGAGCTGACCCTCTGGAACGGCGGCGCCCGATCGGTCACGGTCACCGCCCTCGAGCCCGTGCTCCCGGCCGGGTGGGAGGCGGTGCCCGCCGACCCCGCCGCAGGCGATCGGCTCGCCGCCGGCACGCCCCTCGCGCCCGGCGCGCTCGTCACCCGCGCCTTCCGCGTCCGCGTCCCCGCCGACGCGCCGCCGAGCATGCCGTACTACCTCCGCGCCCCGCGCGACGGCGACTTCTTCCGCTGGCCCGACGACCCGACGCTCCGGGGGCTCCCCTTCGAGCCCGCCTCGACGCGCGCGACGGCGCGCGTCGAGGTCGAGGGCGCGGCGCTCCCCCTCGAAGGCGAGGCGCTCTTCCGGGCGGTCAGCTCGACGGACGGCGAGTACCGCCGCCCGGTCCGCGTCGTCCCGGCGGTCGCGGTGACCCTCGAGCCGCAGGTCGCGATCCTCCCGGCCGGCACGACGGAGGTCGGGACCGCGAACGCAGGGAATGGCGCGGCCAAGGCCGCGGCGACCGGGACCTCGGCACGCTCGGCCGGCGCGAGCCGCCGGGCCGCTACGGCCGACGGGGCCCGCGGTCCGAGCGCGACCGCGGCCCGCCGCCTCCACTTCACGGTCCGCCTTACCCACGAGGCGCCCGAGGCGACGGCCGGCACGCTCCGCCTCGAGCTGCCGCCCGGGTGGCGCGCCGAGCCCGAGGCCATCCCGGTCCGCTTCGCCGAGCCGGGCGAGCATCGCGTCTTCGAGTTCGCCGTCACGCCCCCCGACGCGACGCCCGCCGGGGACTTCCCGGTCCGCGCGGTCTTCACCGCCGAGAACGGCGCGCGCTACGACCTCGGCGCGCAGGTCGTCGACTACCCGCACATCCGCCCGCGGGCGCTCTACCGCGACGCCGCCGCGACGGTGCGCGCGGTGGACGTGCGCGTCCCGGCCGGCCTCCGCGTCGCCTACATCATGGGCGCCGGCGACCTCGTCCCCGACGCCCTCGCGCAGCTCGGGATCCACGCCGAGCTCCTCGACCCGGCCGCCCTCGCCGCCGCCGACCTCGATGCCTACGACGTCATCGTCGTCGGGATCCGCGCCTACGAGCACCGCAATGACCTCGCCGGCCAGAACCGCCGGCTCCTCGAGTACGTGGAACGCGGCGGGACGCTGATCGTACAGTACAACCAGTACCGCTTCTCGCAGGGCGGCTTCGCCCCCTACCCCCTCGAGATCGCGCGGCCCCACGACCGCGTCACCGACGAGGAGGCGCCCGTCCGGCTCCTCGAGCCCGACCACCCGGCGCTCTCGTGGCCGAACCGCATCGGCCCCGCCGACTTCGAGGGGTGGATCCAGGAGCGCGGGCTCTACTTCCCGCGCACGTGGGACGAGCGCTACACGCCGCTCCTCGAGATGGCCGACCCCGGGGAGGAGCCGCTCCGCGGCGGGCTCATCGTCGCCCGCTACGGGAAGGGGACCTACGTTTACACCGGGCTCGCCTTCTTCCGCCAGCTCCCGGCCGGCGTCCCCGGCGCCTACCGCCTCTTCGCGAACCTGCTTTCGCTCGGGGCAAGGCGATGACGCGCCGCCCGCGGGTGGCGATCGGATGAACCCTGCCGGCACCGTGGCGCGACCCCTACCGCACGGGTGCGCCACGGCGTCGTGATCGAGTGATGGGAGGCACCTTGCTGCACACGGATCGATCGGATCGCACGGCGCGGACGTCGGGCGACGTCGCGGCCCCGGCGGGCCGGGCCCGCCCGCGACTCCGGCGGCCCGCCGGCGCAGGCCGACCCGCCGGAGCGCGGCGGCCGCGCGCCTCGTGGCGCGCCGCCGCCGCCGCGGCCCTCGCCCTCGCCGCCTGCACCGGCGACGATGGGCGGACGCCCCTCGTCGTCTACTCCCCGCACGGCCGCGAGATGCTCGCGGCCTTCGAGCGGCGCTTCGAGGCGATGCGTCCCGACATCGACCTCCAATGGATCGACATGGGCTCGCAGGAGGTCCTCGACCGGCTCCGCTCCGAGAGGGCGAACCCGCAGGCGGATGTCTGGTGGGGCGCGCCGGCGAGCATGTTCGTGACCGGCGCGGCCGAAGGGCTCCTCGAGCCCTACGCGCCGGCGTGGGCCGCCTCGCTCCCCCCGGAGATGAAGGACTCCGCCGCGCTCTGGCACGGGACGTACATCACCCCGGAGGTCATCGCCTACAACACCGAGGCGGTCCCCGCGGCAGAGGCCCCGCGCGACTGGGACGACCTCCTCGAACCGCGCTGGAAGGGCCAGGTCCTGATCCGCGACCCGCTCGCGAGCGGGACGATGCGCACGATCTTCGGGATGATCGTCCACCGCTCGATCCGCGAGACCGGCGATACCGCGAACGGGATGGCGTGGCTCCGCCGCCTCGACGCCCAGACCAAGGAGTACGTCCTCAACCCGACGCTCCTCTACCAGAAGCTCGCGCGGCGCGAGGGGCTCGTCACCCTCTGGGCGATGCCCGACATCGAGGAGCTCAAGGCGAAGACCGGCCTCCCGATCGACTACGTCATCCCGACCAGCGGCACACCCCTCGTCGTCGACGGGATCGCGGTCGTGAAGGGCGCGCCGAACCCCGAAGCGGCCCGGGCCTTCGTCGACTTCGTCGGCGGCGACGAGGGGATCCTCCTCGCCGCGCGCGACCACTTCCGCCTCCCCGCCCGCCCCGACATCCCCGACGACGCGCTCCCCGAGGGGCTCCGCCGCGCCAAGCACGAGCTCGTCGCCGAGCCGCTCGACTGGGCGATGCTCCAGGAGCGCGGCACCGAATGGATGCGCTACTGGGACGAGAACATCCGGGGGCGGGGCGGGAAGTGAACGCGAGCGTCCGGAGGCCCCCGTGCTGAAGCTCGAGTCCGTCTCGAAGCGCTTCGACGAGACCGTCGCCGTCGCCGACCTCTCCCTCGAGATCCGGCCCGGCGAGTTCGTCACGCTCCTCGGCCCCAGCGGATGCGGGAAGACGACGACGCTCCGCATGATCGCCGGCTTCGAGACCCCGACCGCCGGCCGGATCCTCTTCGAGGGGCGGGAGATCACCCGCCTCTCGCCCCAGCGCCGGGGCTTCGGGATGGTCTTCCAGAACTACGCGCTCTTCCCCCACCTCGACGTCTTCGAGAACGTCGCCTTCGGGCTGCGCACCCGGGGCGCGCGCAAGGACGAGATCGCCCGCCGGGTCGAGGAGGCGCTCGCTCTCGTCGACCTCGCCGGCTACGGCCGAAGGAAGGTCCAGGAGCTCTCCGGCGGCCAGCAGCAGCGCGTCGCGCTGGCCCGCGCCCTCGCCCCCGAGCCGCGCGTCCTCCTCCTCGACGAGCCGCTCTCGAACCTCGACGCCGCGCTCCGCGAGCGGACCCGCGCCGAGCTCCGCGCCCTCCTCAAGCGCCTCGGGATCACCGCAATCTTCGTCACCCACGACCAGGAGGAGGCCTTCGACCTCGCCGACCGCATCGCCGTCCTCTCCGGCGGCCGGCTCCAGCAGATGGACACCCCGGAGGCGCTCTACCAACGCCCCGCCAACGCCTTCGTCGCGTCGTTCCTCGGCCGGGCGAACTTCCTGGACGCCACGGTCCTGGGCCGCGAGGGCGAGGTCCTCGTGTGCGAGGTGGGGGAGGGGGTGCGGTGGCGGGTGCGGATGGGGGGCCCGGGGGGCGACGGGAGCGGGGCAGACCGCGTCCGCATCATGATCCGGCCCGAGGCGCTGCGCATCATCCCCGTCGCGGTCGCGGCCGGCGCGACCACGGGGCAACCGGCCGAACCGGCTTCGTCGCTTTCGGGCGCCCCCGCCGATGCGTCGACCGCCGCCGGCGACCTCATGGGCGAGGTCCTCGAGCGCCGCTTCGCCGGGCCGGTCACCCACTACCGCGTCCGCGCCGCCGGGACGGAGCTCCTCGTCCACGGCAGCGCCTCGGACGCATCCGTCGGCGACCGGGTCGCCGTCCGTGCGGCGGGGATCGCGCTGGCCTACGCGGCGGATCGGGCGTAGCGGCATCGCCCGGCACCCGGAACCCGACCGCGAAGACCGCCGGCGTGGGCTGGATGCCCCCGTCGCCGGCCCTGCCGATCCCGCCCCGGACGCCGCGGCGCTCGGGTTGTCGGGGATCGCCCCCTATTTCCTCATCACCCGATACCCGAAGTAGCAGAGATCCTCGGAGCAGTCGGGCATCATCACCGAAAGGAGGAACGGGCCGGTCCGGGGCGCAACGAACTCGAGCATCGGGACGTCGTCGTCCTCGATGTCCTCGGACACGGTCTCGCCATCGTCGGGGTCGATCACCCGCAGGTCCAGGTCGGAGCAGTCCCCGTCGCAGACGCCGGTGATGAAGTAGGTGCTCCCCCCCGTGAGCAAGAGCTCGAAGGCGACCGCGCCCCCCGCCGGAAGCACCCCGACGACGATGTCGCGTGGAAGCACATCCCCGTCCGGCCGGAAGCCGTCCGGCTTCTTGATCGCCACCGCGGCGTCGAGCTGCCTGATGATCACGTCTCTGTGGGTCTGCGCCGCGAGACGGGTGGGGCCGAGCACCGCCGCGAGGAGCGCGGCGGCGAGGATCGCGCGTCTGAGCATGAGGCCTCGATTCGTATGATGTTCGATTACGGAGGGGCGCAGGATTCTAGGGGGGACGGGGGGCGCCGGCAAGGGGCGCCGGAAGCCGGGGGGATCCGGGCCGGCGGCTCGGGCCCCGCGATCCCCGCACGCGGGTTCCCTGCCGCCGACCCCCTGCCCGGAACGCCTACGACCGCACCAGCTTCTTGTACTTGATCCGGTGCGGCTGGTCCGCCTCCGCGCCCAGCCGGCGCCGACGGTCGGCTTCGTACTCCCGGTAGTTCCCCTCGAACCAGACCACCCGGCTGTCGCCCTCGAACGCCAGGATGTGCGTCGCGATGCGGTCGAGGAACCAACGGTCGTGCGAGATCACGACCGCGCACCCGGCGAAGTCGAGGAGCGCCTCCTCCAGCGCACGGAGCGTGTCGACATCCAGGTCGTTCGTCGGCTCGTCCAGCAGGATCAGGTTCCCGCCGGTCCGCAGCAGCTTCGCCAGGTGAACCCGGTTCCGCTCCCCGCCCGAGAGCACCCCGACCTTCTTCTGCTGATCGCCGCCCCGGAAGTTGAACCACGAGCAGTACGCCCGCGAGTTCACCCGCACGCCGCGGCCCAGCTCGATCTCGTCCAGCTTGTCCGAGATCTCCTCCCAGACCGTCTTCTCCGGGTCCAGCGCATCCCGCATCTGGTCCACGTAGGCCAGCTGAACCGTCGAGCCGATCTTGATCGTCCCCGCATCCGGCTTCTCCTGCCCCGTGATCAGCCGGAAGAGCGTCGTCTTCCCCGCGCCGTTCGGGCCGATCACCCCGACGATCCCGCCCCGCGGCAGCCGGAACGTCAGGTCCTCGAAGAGGAGCTTGTCCCCGTACGCCTTCGTGAGGCCCTCCGCGATCACCACCTCGTCGCCCAGCCGCGGGCCCGCCGGAATCACGATCTCCGCCTTCGTCAGCTTCTCCTTCGTGTCCGCGTTCGCCAGCTCCTCGAAGGCGCTGATGCGGGCCTTGCTCTTCGCCTGACGCGCACGCGGCGCCATCCGGATCCACTCGAGCTCCCGCTGGAGCGTCCGCTGCCGCGCCGTCTCCTGCTTCTCCTCCTGACGCAGGCGCTCCTGCTTCTGCTCCAGCCACGACGAGTAGTTCCCCTTCCACGGAATCCCCTCGCCACGGTCCAGCTCCAGGATCCACTCCGCCACGTTGTCCAGGAAGTAACGGTCGTGCGTGATCGCGACGATCGTCCCCTTGAACTCCTTCAGATGCCGCTCCAGCCACGCCACCGACTCCGCGTCCAGGTGGTTCGTCGGCTCGTCCAGGAGCAGCAGGTCAGGCTCCTCCAGCAACACCTTGCACAGCGCCACGCGACGCCGCTCGCCCCCCGAAAGCTTCGTCACGTCCGCGTCCCCGGGCGGGAGCCGCAGCGCGTCCATCGCGATCTCGATCTTCCGGTCCAGGTCCCACGCGTTCGCCGCGTCGATCGCATCCTGCACCCGAGCCTGCTCCTCGAGGAGCGCCTGCATCTCCTCGTCCGACATCGGCTCGGCGAACTTCATGTTGATCTCGTCGAACTTCCGCAGCAGATCCCGCGTCTCCTTGACCGCCAGCTCCACGTTCCCCTTCACGTCCAGCGTCGGGTCGAGCTGCGGCTCCTGCGGCAGGTACCCGATCCGCGTCCCCTTCGCCGCCCACGCCTCGCCCTGGAAGTCCTGATCGACCCCCGCCATGATCCGCAACAGCGTGCTCTTCCCCGCGCCGTTCGGCCCGACCACGCCGATCTTCGCGCCCGGGTAGAACGACAGCCAGATCCCCTTCAGGACCTCCCGCTGCGGCGGGACGACCTTCCGGAGGTTCTTCATCACGTAAATGAACTTCGAGGTGTCGACCGTGCTCATGGCCTCGCCTTCATCGGGTTCCGGGAGTACGTACAGCCTTGAAATCTAACGCATCCGGCGGGTCGAGCCCAGCCCTGGACCCGCCTCCGGACGCCGTTTCGCCGAACCCCTCGACCCCCGCGCGGCGGCAGGCCCTACGCGGTCCGCGTGGGTGCCCGGGTCGGTGAGTCTTTACCCCGCGGGGGGACAGCTGCTGGCGGCCGGGGCCGGGATCCGCACGGGGGTGAGGCCCGACACCGCGCACGGGGGCTACGCCCGGCCGGGCACCGCCGCGTCCGACCGGGCGCCCCGCCCCCTTGACACCCGGTCCTCGCCATTACATCCTTCCATCCGGGTATACAGATGGATACCGTTCGCGACACCCTACCGATCTTCGACCGGCTCTCGGCGCTGGCGGACACCACGCGGTGCCGGCTCCTGCTGGTCCTCGAACGGCACGAGCTCACGGTCAGCGAGCTCTGTGCCGCGCTTCAGCTTCCCCAGTCGACGGTGAGCCGGCACCTGAAGGTCCTGGCCGACGAGGGGTGGGTGACGGCGCGGCCGGACGGGACGAGCCGGTTCTATCGCATGGCCGCCGACGCGCTCGACTCGTCGGCCCAGCGGCTCTGGCGACTGGTCCGGGAGCAGGTGGCGGGGCTCGCGGCGGCGGAGCAGGATGCGCAGCGCGTCGAGGGGGTGCTACGGGAGCGGCGGACGCGGTCGCAGGAGTTCTTCTCGACATCGGCCGGCGAGTGGGACCGGCTGCGGGTGGAGCTCTTCGGCGCGCGCTGGGACCTCCTGGGGCTGCTGGCGCTCCTCGACCCGGGGTGGACGGTGGGGGACCTGGGGTGCGGGACCGGCCAGCTCGCTGCATCGCTTGCGCCGTTCGTGGGGCGGGTGATCGCGGTCGACGACTCGCCGGCGATGATCGCCGCGGCGCAGCGTCGCCTGGGCGGGCTGTCGAACGTCGAGGTGCGAAGCGGCCGGCTGGAGGCGCTCCCGATCGATGATGGCCGCCTCGACGCCGCGCTCCTCTTCCTCGTGCTGCACCATGTGGTCGAGCCGGTCGAGGTGCTGAAGGAGGTGGCGCGTGTCCTGCGGCCGGGCGGCCGCCTCCTGATCGTCGACATGATGCCGCACGACAGGGAGGAGTACCGCAGGGAGATGGGTCACGTCTGGCTCGGCTTCTCGGTGGACCAGCTCCGTGGCTGGGCGAAGGCCGCCGGTCTGACGGCCCAGGACTATCGCCTCCTCCCGGCCGATCCCGCGGCGCGGGGCCCGACGCTCTTCGCCGCGACGGCGCGGCGGTAGCGGGCGCTCGCCGCGCGGGGACGAACGGAATCGAAATCTACGCACGATCAACGATACGAACCGAAACCAAGGAGCCGATCGTGAAGAGCGTGGCCGAGGTGCTGCACCCCTTCGACGCCGCCGAGGCGTCGGGGCGGCTTCCGTACAAGGTCGCCGACCTCTCGCTCGCGGAGTGGGGGCGGAAGGAGATCGAGCTGGCGGAGCAGGAGATGCCCGGGCTCATGGCGCTCCGTGAGGAGTACGCGGGCCAGCGGCCCCTCGCCGGCGCGAAGATCATGGGCTCGCTGCACATGACGGTGCAGACGGCGGTGCTGATCGAGACGCTCGCCGAGCTCGGTGCCGAGGTCCGCTGGGTCTCGTGCAACATCTTCTCGACGCAGGACCATGCCGCCGCGGCGGTCGTGGTGGGCCGGGACGGCTCGCCCGAGAATCCGCGCGGGATCCCGGTCTTCGCCTGGAAGGGCGAGACCCTCGAGGAGTACTGGTGGTGCACCGAGCAGGCGCTCCTCTGGCCGGACGGCTCGGGCCCGAACCTCCTCCTCGACGACGGCGGCGACGCCACGCTCCTCGTCCACAAGGGTCTCGAGTTCGAGAAGGCGGGCCGCGTGCCCGACTTCGATCCCGAGAACGACCCCGAGGAATGGGGTGTGATCCTCGACCTCCTCCGCCGCATCCAGGCCGAGGACCCCGATCGCTGGCGCCGGACGGCCGCGGCGATCCGCGGCGTCTCCGAGGAGACGACGACGGGCGTCCACCGCCTCTACGAGATGGAGCGGAACGGGACGCTCCTCTTCCCTGCGATCAACGTCAACGACTCGGTGACCAAGTCGAAGTTCGACAACATCTACGGCTGCCGGCACTCGGTCATCGATGGGCTGAACCGGGCGACCGACGTCATGATCGGCGGCAAGGTCGCCGTCGTCTGCGGCTACGGCGAGGTCGGGAAGGGGTGCGCCCAGGCGCTGCGCGGCCAGGGCGCCCGCGTGATCGTCACCGAGATCGACCCGATCTGCGCCCTCCAGGCGGCGATGGAGGGCTACGAGGTGAAGACCCTCGAGGACGTCGTCGACTTCGCCGACATCTTCATCACCGCCACGGGGAACCGCGACGTCATCACGGTCGAGCACATGGCGAGGATGAAGGACAAGGCGATCGTCGGGAACATCGGCCATTTCGACAACGAGATCGACATGGCCGGCCTCAAGAAGGTGCCGGGGATCCGCAGGACGAACATCAAGCCGCAGTACGACATGTGGACCTTCCCGGACGGCCACTCCGTGATGGTCCTGGCCGAGGGCCGGCTCCTGAACCTGGGGTGCGCCACGGGGCACCCGAGCTTCGTCATGTCGGCGAGCTTCACGAACCAGGTCATGGCGCAGATCGAGCTGCACCGGAACGCCGAGAAGTACGAGCGCAAGGTCTACGTGCTGCCGAAGAAGCTGGACGAGAAGGTCGCCCGGCTGCACCTCGACAAGCTCGGCGTGAAGCTGACGAAGCTGACGCAGCGTCAGGCGGACTACATCGGCGTCCCTGTCGACGGGCCCTACAAGCCGGATCACTACCGGTACTGATGCGTGGGCGTAGGGCCGCGCGGGAGTCGGACGGAAGCCGGGGGCACGGGGTGCCCCCGGCTCGTTTTTCACCCGGTCGATGGCCGCCGGCCGTCACGGCGCCGAGGCCGCTCCGCGCCGCGGCCGGAGCCGCCGGGAGCGCGCTCGCAGTGGGGAACGAAGGGTTGCCCGCGCCGGTATCGTGCGGTAAGATGCTCGTTACCCCCGGCAGCGGTGTGATCCACGCGGACTCGACCTCCGTGAGTGCCCGGAGGCTGTCGAGGAAGCGAGGGATTGCGTGGCTCGCCGCCGGGGAGGTCGGTTTCTGCCTCGGCGTCTCGTAGGCGGTGCCGTCGCTCCGGGCGTTCCGCACCCGGTCCGTGACGTGGAGGTCGCGCACACCGCCGTTCCCCCGTCTTCCGTGGGTGAAGCTCCCCGTGGAGCGTGGCTCGGGCAGGGTCGTGCCGTCCCCGCCCGACGGCGCGGCGACGTGCGAGGAGTCTGTACATGGCCGTATCGGTAGTGAACGAAGGGTTCCGTGGGGCGGCGCCCGAGGCGACCGGCGTGCTGCACGCACCGGCCGGCGCCGCCCTCGCGGTTGCACGGGAGAGGAGGGGAGCGGGACGATGACTCGGCAACTTTCGTATCACGATAATACCACCCGCCGCCGGCTCCTTCCCCGCCATCGCCGCGAATCGGAGCGGTTCGCGACCCCTGCGGGCGCCGGTCCCGCCTCCCCGGGCAGCTCCCGCGACCCGGCACGAACCCTGCGAGCCCGCCCGCGACCCAGGGGGACCCGACCCTCGAGCACCTTCGCCTGCCCTCCGGAATCATGCCCGAGAAGCGCCTGACCGTCCTCGTGGTCGACGACGAGCCCGCGGTCCGCGAGGTCCTCGCCATGCGCGTCGAGGACTGGGGCCACGATGTCGTCGCCGCAGCCGACGCGGACGAGGCCGACGCCGCGATCCGGAGCCGTGCGCCCGACGTCGTCATCTCGGACGTTGTCCTCCCCGGCACCTCCGGGCTCGACCTCCTCCGGCGCCTCAAGGGCGACGACCCGGGCCGGCCGGTCATCCTCATCACCGCCCATGGGAGCATCGACGCCGCCGTCGAGGCCATGAAGGGCGGTGCACAGGACTTCCTGACCAAACCGCTGGACTACGGCAAGCTGCGGGCTCTCCTCGAGGCCGCGGCGGAAGACGTGGCGCAGCGGCGTCAGACCCGCGCCCTCGAGTCCCGCCTCGACGACGGCGCCGGGCTAGGGTCCCTCGTCGGCCAGAGCCGGCCGATGCGCGAGCTCTTCCGCACCATCGAGCTCCTCGCCTCCAGCGACGCGTCGGCGATCATCACGGGGGAGAGCGGGACCGGCAAGGAGGTCGTCGCCAGGACGGTCCACGAACTCAGTTCGCGCCGGAATGGCCCCTTCATCGCCGTCAACGCCGCGGCGATCCCCGAGGGGCTCATCGAGAGCGAGCTCTTCGGCCACGAGAAGGGCGCCTTCACCGGCGCCGTCCGCTCCCGCCCCGGGTGCTTCGAGCTGGCCCACGGCGGCACGCTCTTCCTCGACGAGATCGCGGAGATGCCGGCGGCGCTCCAGCCCAAGCTCCTGCGCATCCTCGAGGACGGCCGGGCCCGGCGCCTCGGCGGCGACCGCGAGATCTCCTTCGACGTCCGCGTCCTCGCCGCGACGAACCGCCCGCCCGCCACCGCGGTCCGCAGCGGCCGGCTGCGCGAGGACCTCTTCTACCGCCTCAACGTCTTCGAGCTCGTCGTCCCGCCGCTGCGCGAGCGCATGGCCGACGTCCCGCTCCTCGCCCAGCACTTCGTGCGCGAGTTCAACCGGAAGCACCAGATGTCGGTCGAGGGGTTCCGCGACCGCGCCCTCGCGCTCCTCGAGGCCTACCCCTGGCCCGGCAACGTGCGTGAGCTCAGGAACGTCGTCGAGCGGGCCGTCATCGTGGCCCGTTCCGGGTGGATCGAGCCCTCGCACCTCCCCCCCTACCTGCGGGCGGGGGGCGGCGAGGGCGACCCGACGATCGTGCTCCCGGTCGGGATCTCCGCGGCCGAGGCGGAGATGCGCCTGATCCTCAAGACCCTCGAGCACGTCGGCGACAACAAGGCCGAGGCCGCCCGCCGCCTCGGCCTCGACGTCAAGACGATCCGCAACAAGCTCAAGGCCTACCAGGAATCGAGAGGCGAGGCATGAAGGTCGCGACCCGACTCGCCTGGGCGTTCGGCCTCTTCATCGCGATCCTCGTCGGGCTCCTGGCGTACCACGTGCGGACGATCCGCGACGCGGTCTCGACGAGTTACGAGCTCTCCAAGATCTCCGAGCGCCTCGCCCTCAGCGCGAGCGACCTCGCCGTCCGCATCGACGAGATGGAGGAGTTCGCCGGGAAGTTCTGGGTCACCCGGGACCCGGGGTACAGCGAGAAGTTCGCGGAATCGGTCGCCGCGTTCGACGCCGGGCTCCGCCGCCTCTCGGACTACCCCCTCGACACCCGCGAGCGCGAGGCGGTCGAGGACCTCGCCAAGGTGTGGGCCGCCTTCCTCCCCGTCGCGGAAGCGGTCGTCGGACCCGTACGCCCCCGCACCGTCGCCGCCTCGCCGCGCACGGACCCGATCCAGGTGCTCTACGACCACCTCGAGCGCCTCCGCGTCGGCGTGAGGACGGTGGGCGAGGCGTCGCAGCAGGTCATGGACTCGCACCTCGATCGCTCCGCCGAAGCCGCCCGCTCCGCCGAGCGCGTCTCCTGGGGCGCCGTCGTCGCCGCGCTCCTCCTCGCCACCCTCGTCTCCGGCTTCCTCGTCCGATCGATCTCCGACGCCCTCGGCCGGCTCGAGGCGGGGACCCGCGAGGTCGCGAACGGGAACTTCGCCTACCGGCTCGACATCCGCCGCAACGACGAGTTCGCCCGCCTCGCCCGGGACTTCAACGTGATGACGCGGCGCCTCGGCGAGCTCGACCAGATGAAGCGGGACTTCCTCTCGAAGGTCTCCCACGACCTGAAGACTCCACTCGCCTCGATCCGCGAGGCGACACGCCTCCTCCTGGAGGAGGTCCCCGGCCCCCTCACGGACAGGCAACGCCGACTCCTCGACCTGAACCACCAGAGCGCGGAGCGCCTCTCCGCGATGATCGCCAAAATCCTCGAGCTCTCCGCGATGGAGGCCGGTGTCCTCGACCTCGACGTGGGGTCCCACGACCTCGTCGCCCTCATCCACGAGACCCTCGAAGAGATGGGGCCCGCCGCCCGCGAGCGCGGTATCGCCCTCTCCGGCCCCGCCGACGACGCGCCGATCGTGGTCGAATGCGACGGCGAACGCGTCCGGCGGGTCCTCGTCAACCTCGTCGAGAACGCCATCAAGTTCTCCCCCGCCGGCGCCAAGGTCGACGTCGCCGCCCGCTTCGTCGCCGAGCGGCCCGCCGACGTCCCGCCGGCCCGCTGGAAACGGATCGATCCGCCGGGCGCGCTCGTCACCGTCGCCGATGAAGGGCCCGGCATCCCCGATCCCGAGAAGGAGCAGATCTTCGAACGATTCTTCCAGTCCGAAACGGGACGGCGCGTTCATGGGAGGGGCGTCGGCCTGGGCCTCACGATCTGCCGCGAGATCGTCGACGCCCACAACGGCGCCCTCTGGGTGAGCGACCGGCCGGGTGGGGGGAGCATCTTCTCGGTCCTCCTGCCCGGGACACGACCCGCGGAGCGGACCGCGACGGCTGCGCCCGTCGCCGCGGCGGCCGGAAGGGGCTGATGCACGGGGCGGCCGCATGAGGTACCCGTCGTTCGGCGCCTCACGGTGGCGCACGCCGTCCCCGGCAGCGCAGTCGGGCGCCCCCGCCGGCCACCCGGCGAGGAGCTCGCGACGCCGCGCATTGGAGGTGACCTCATGACTCTTCGCAGCGCCATCCCCGCGCTGGTCGCGCTCCTCGGCGCCGCCGGGTGCGCGTCCAGCCAGTTCGACCGCCTCTACGATGCCGGAGACTACGCGGAGGCCGCCCGCGTCTTCGAAGCGGATCCGTCGCTACAGGGCGACGAGCGCGCCCTCTTCCGCGTCGCGCTGGCCCACGCCATCCCCGGCAGTGAGGTCTACCGCCCCGCCCACGCCCGCGAGCTGCTCGGCCGCTTCCTCACGCTCTACCCGACATCCTCGCGCCGCGGCGAGGCCTCGCGGATCCTCGCCCTCCTTCAAGAGCTCGAACGGAGCGAGAGAAAGGCCGCCGAACGCGACGAGGAAACCCGCACGCTCCGCGGCCGCATCGCGGAGCTCCAAGACCGGATCGACTGGCTCGAGGCGAGCCTCGAAAGGCAGGAGCGGCAGGCCGAACTCTTCCGCGAGATCACCGAACGCCTCCAAGAGGACCTCCGCCGCGCCGAGGAGCAGATCCGCGCACTCCAGGAAGAACTCCAACGCCTGAAGGAGATCGACCTCAAACGCCCCACGCCCCCGGCCACCGAATGAACAAGGCCGGGTCGCGCAACGCGCGACCCGGCCCATCTTCACGTTCGCCGTCGCTCTACCGCGACTCGGGCTCGCCCCGCTCCACGGCCAGCTTGCCGGTGCACTTCCCCTGCTCGCCCTCGAACGAGATCGTCCACTCGCCCGCCGTCGCCTGGCTCGCATCCAGCCGAACGTTCGCGACGATCACCGGGGGAGCATCGGGACCGGCCTCGGCCGCCTGGGGCGCCGGGCCCTCGACCGCGACCACCTTCACCCCGCTCGCCTCCTCGATCAGCGCCGACAGCTTCTCGCCGATCGCCGTCGAGAACCGCGCACGCAGCAGAACCTGCTCCTGCTGCACCGGGATCGTCGCGGGGTCCAGCGTCACGACGCAGACCTGCTCGGCCCCCTTCTTCGGCGCCTCCTGCGCCTGCGCGTCGGACGCACCCGCGAACACCGCCAACGGCAGCGCCAACGCCAGGCCGTAGCCGAGTCGAGTCTTCGTTGCTCGCGCCATCATCTTCCTCCTGTCGAGTGTACGCTCTCACCTGACCACCTCAGGTGGCCTGGCGCGCAGGGAAAGGCAATGGCCGTACCAGGACGGGCCGACGCCGCATCCTTCATCATCACAACGCGTTAGCGGATCGTCCCCTGATCCGCCTCACCGACGACGGACGGGGATCGGGGAAAAATTCCCCGGTCGGGCCACGCCCGCGGGGGTCAGTCCAGGATCAGGCGGTCCCGACGGAAGCGGGCCGCGGCAAGGGCGAGGAGGAGCAGGTCGAGCGCGGCGAGGGCCGCGAGGGCGAGTCCCGCGAGGAGCGCGGGGTCCGTGGCGGCGAGGCGGGACGCGATGAGGTCGGCGACGGCGGCCGGGAGGAGCCGCGCGCCGAGGAGAGGCAGGAAGAGGAGGGCGAGCATGGCGATGCCGAGCAGCTGTTGCGCCTGGCGGACGGTGTGCGCGCGCAGCGAGACGAGGACGCCGGCGGTCGCGCCGAGGAGGGCGGTGAGCAGCCCCGCCAGGAGGATGCCGCCGAGGACGGGGAGGGGATAGAGGATGAGGGGACCGCCGCGCTCCGCGAGGTTGACCGTCAGCAACGCGATCGGGAGCGAGGTGACGGCGAGGCCCCAGCCGTAGGCGACGACGGCGCCGACCTTGCCGAGTAGGATCGCCCGGTCGGAGAGCGGGGTGGCGAGGAGGGTCTCGAGGGTGTGCCGCTCGCGCTCGCCGGCGAAGGAGTCGGCGACGACTCCGCTCACGAGGAGGAGCGGCATCGACGTCCAGAAGGCCAGGAACGCGGGGGCGTCGACCCAATCCCGGCCGGCCTGGAGCGGGATGATGATCCCGAAGACGAAGACGACGAGTGCGGCGCGCACGGCGCCGGCGCGGGGCCCGCCGCCCGCGAGGGTCAGCTCGATCCAGTCCTTGCGCAGCACGGTCCAGATGTCGGCGATCACGTCTCCTCCATCAGGGCGAGGATCGCGTCCTCGAGCGAGCCGCTGGCGCGGTGCACCTCCTCGACCTCGACGCCGGCGTGGACGAGGAGTGCGACGAGGGGCGCGGCGTTCGCGTCGTCGCGGAGCTCGAGGGAGAGTCGGCCGTCGTCGAGCTCGGCCCTGCGGACCTCCGGCCGTGTGCGCAGTCGTTCGAGGACCTCGCCAGTGAACCCCCGCCCCGTCACGAGGACCTCCGTCCCGCGGCGGCGCGCGCGGAGTTCCTCCGGCCGGCCGACCGCGACGACGCGGCCGCGGCGGATCACCGCGATCCGTGCGCAGAGCTTCTCCGCCTCGGCCAGGTTGTGGGTGGTCAGGAAGACGGTCGTGCCCTCGTGAGCGGCGAGGCTGGCGAGGTCGTCGCGCAGCGCCGCGGCGGCGACGGGGTCGAGCCCCGCGGTCGGCTCGTCGAGGAAGACGAGGGGCGGGCGGTGCAGCAGCGCCCGGGCGACGGCGAGCTTCTGCCGCATCCCGCGGCTCCACCGGCCGACCGGTTCCCGGCGTCGCTCCCAGAGCCCGAGGCGGTCGAGCAGCTCGCGGATCCGGGCGCGCCGTTCCGGGGCGGGGAGCCGTCGCGCCCGCGCGTGGAAGTCCAGGTTGGCCTCCGCGCTCAACCGCTCGTACAGCCCCGGGTGCTCGAGGAGCGCCCCCGTCCGCCGCCGCACCTCCTGGGCGTGGGTCCGGGTGTCGAGGCCGAGGACCTCGGCGCGGCCGGCCGTCGGCTCCAGCAGCCCGAGGAGGAGGCGGATCGTCGTCGTCTTCCCGGCGCCGTTCGGGCCCAGGAACCCGAAGATGATCCCCTTCGGCACCTCGAGCGAGACCCGGTCGAGGGCGAGGACCGACCCGAAGGCCCGCGTCAGCTCGGTGGTCCGGATCGCGAGGTCGGTCATGGGCGATCCGCCGAAATCCCCCCGCTCACGGACGTCGCCGCGACGGGCCGGCGGACGAGCACGGCGCGCGGCCGCCCCGGCGTCGCGGGACGCCACGGCCCCCCGCGCCGGGGCGAGGCGGGACGGACGACGTCGTGCTGCATGATCACCTGCGGGGACGAGAGAGACCGCCCGCCCGGGCAGGGCGGCGCTATCCGTCGGATGGATACGACGCGCGGCCCCCGCCCGCCAGCCTCCCGGCAGGGCGGCGCGGCCCGATCAGCGTCGCTCCTCCTCCGGGGCCGGTCCGCCGCGCTCCGCGGTCGGCGGGCTCGGCGCCCGCTCCATCAGCGCGAGGTTGTAGACCAACCCCGCGAGCGCACCGCCGATCAGCGGGCCGATCCAGTACACCAGGTGGCCGGTCCACGTACCCGACGCGACCGCCGGACCGAAGACCCTCGCCGGGTTGATGGCGCCCCCCGTGAGCGGACCGACCGCCATGATGTCGAGCGCCAGCGTCAACCCGATCGCGAAGGGGAAGACGGACTTGGGAGCCCGCTCGTCGACCGCGGTCCCGAAGACCACGAAGACGAGGAAGAAGGTCGTCACCAGCTCGAGCCCGATCGCGGTGCCGTACGGCAACCCCGGCACGGGCGTCGGCGTCCCGACCGACACCGCATCGCTGCCGACCAGGCCGACGAGGAGGAACCCCGCCACCACGGCGCCGACGAGCTGAGCGATCCAGTACAGCACGCCGAGCCCCGGCCGCAGCCGCCCGGTCACTATGAAGCCCAGCGTGATCGCCGGATTGAAGTGCCCCCCGGAGATCGCCGAGAGCGCCGCGACCATGACGGCGATCGTCAGGCCGTGCGCGAAGGCGATCGAAGCCAGGTTGATCGTCCCCGGCGGCGCTCCGGCGAGGTCCCCGGACGTGATCGCCAGCACACCCACGAAGATCAGCGCGAAGGTCCCGATCGCCTCCGCGATCATGATCCGAACCGGGCTCGAGTCCATGGGGTCGCCTCCCGCAAGGTGGACACACTCGACGCCGTGCGGGGAGAACCCCGCGCCGTCCGTGCCACCGCGTCGCGGGGCGACCGCGCGGCGCCCGCGCACGGCCGTGGCGATCTTGCGCCGCGCCGGCCCGACGGCCCTCCCGCCGATCGCCGCCGCCGCCCCCGCCCAGTCGTGCATCCGACAGGGGAGGTGGCGGATTCCTGCGGTCGGAACGTGATCCGCGGGGCCCAAAGGAGGTGCGGGGGAGGGGTACGGGGCGGGCAGGTCCGGAAGCGGCGAAAAGGCGGCGGGGCCACCGCCCGGTTCGTGACTCGGCCCGGGCGGTAGCCCCGCTATCCCGACCCGCGAGACGCCGGCGGGCGGAGCGACTCAGTGCCGCTCGTAGACCTGCGTCCGCCCAGAACGGTCGAAGCTCACCACGTCGTAGCGGTCCTTGCGCGGGCCCTCCATCCCCGGCGAGCCCATCGGCATCCCCGGCACGGCGATCCCCACGACCTCCGGACGCTCCTCGAGGAGCCGCCGAATCGTGCTCGCCGGGACGTGCCCCTCGACCACGTACCCGTCGACGACCGCCGTGTGGCACGACGCCAGCGCCTGCGTCACGCCGTACCGCTCCTTGATCGGCGTCACATCCTGCACGTCGTGCGAGACGACCTCGAAACCGTTCTCCCGAAGGTGCTCGACCCACTTCTTGCAGCACCCGCAGGTCGGGCTCTTGTAGACCGTCACCGTAGGCGACGACGCCGCCACCGCGCCCGGCGCCCCGGCCTCCCCCGCCCCGACCCCGCCGCGGCTCGCGAGGGCAGCCGTGTCCACGTACTCGACGACCGGCGAGGGGGCGGCGGGCGCCGCATCGCCTCGATCACGGGCCGCCCCGGTGCCGAGCCCGATCGCGACGATGCCGCCGATGGCGCCCATCCAAATGCAATCCCTCTTCATCGGCTCCTCCTCCCGCAGTCGGGCCGGTCGCCGGCCCGGTGTTCTGCCGCCAATGAGGTAAGATAGCGCACCGGATCGGTGCCCGGGAGGGTGCCGTCCCCACCGGACATGGGCCCGGCCTCGCCCGAAATCGCACCTGCGGAAGGCCGCCCGGTGCCCCCGACGCGTCGGCGTCGCTCCGGACCGGCGCGGCGCCACGCCGGCCCGGCCAGGTCACGCCGCCGGCGACCGCACCCCGCAAGACCTTGAGAAACCGACGTCGCCGCGCGAAATTCCCCCCGGCAGCACGGTTCCTCCCGTGGAACCGATGACGACGATGCGCGATGAGGGTGAGCGAGCGGTGACGAGCGAGAGCGGCGGCGGACGCGCGACCCCGGCCCCGGGGATGGCCGGCGACGGGACGGCCGTGGCCGCCGACGCAACCGCCACGATCGCGGCCGCCCCCGCCCGCACCCGCGCCGGCGCGCGCACGAGCCTCGGCACGCTCGCGCTCGCCGGCGGCGTGATCGCGCTCCTCCTCTGGCTCGTCCTCTACCCCAACCTCTTCGTCCTGGCCGACTCGCTGCGGAGCGATGCGGGGTGGACGGCGGCGCACTACCTCCGCTTCCTCGGGAGCCGGGGCGAGCTGCGCGCGCTCTGGAACAGCATCTGGATCTCGGTCGGTAGCGTCGTCCTCTCGGCGCTGATCGGCGTGCCGCTCGCCTTCCTCTTCGCCCGCCGCGAGTTCCCGGGGCGGCGCGTCCTGGGGGCGCTCGCGGCGCTCCCGGTCTCGCTCCCGCCCCTCGTCGGCGTGATCGCCTTCCTGTTCCTCTACGGCGAGACGGGGTTCCTGACGCGCGGCATCCAGCTCCTCCTCGGCCTCGAGGCGCCGCCCTGGCGGCTGAACGGGCCCTGGGCGGTCCTCCTCGTCCACGCGTACACGATGTACGTGTACTTCTACCTCTTCACCACCGCGGGGCTGGCGCGCCTCGACCCCGCCCACGCGGAGGCGGCGGCCGCGCTCGGCGCCTCGCGCTGGACCACGCTCCGCCGCGTCACGCTGCCGATGCTCGCCCCCGCGATCGGCGGCGCCGCGCTCCTGGTCTTCATGACCTCGATGGGCTCGTTCAGCGCGCCCTACATCTTCGGCGGCGGGTTCCGCGTCCTGACGACGCAGGTCTTCGCGAGCAAGCTGAACGGCGACCTCGCCATGGCCGCCGTCGAAACGGTCATCCTCGCCGCCGCCTCCATGGTCTTCCTCGCCCTGCTCCAGCGCTACGAGGCACGGCGCGCATACACCGGCTCGGCGAAGGGCGTCGGGCCGGCGGGGGGAAACGGAGAGGGGCGGCCGCGAGGCGGGGCGGCGGGGTGGGCGTGGACCGCGGCCGCGGCGGGCGTCGTCGTCTTCCTCCTGCTCCCGCACGCGACCGTGCTCCTCGTCTCCTTCGTCCCCGAGGGGACCTGGACCACGGAGCTGCTGCCCCCGGCCTACTCCCTCGAGAACTACGCCGCGCTCTTCACCGAGCCGGAACGACTGCGGCCGATCCTGAACTCGCTGCGGATGGCGATGCTGGCGACCGCGGCGAACGTCGTCCTCGCCTTCGCCGCGGCCTACCTCCTCTCCCGGAAGCGCTTCCCCGGACGCGGCCTCCTCGCCGCGCTCGTCGCCCTCCCCTGGGCGCTCCCGGGGACCGTCCTCGCGATCGCCCTCGCCACGACCTTCAGCGTCGACCAACCATGGGCCGGACGCTTCATCCTCGTCGGCACCGCGGCGATCCTCCCGCTCGCCTACTTCATCCGCAACATCCCGCTGGTGACGCGGGCGGCGTTGGCCAGCTTCCGGCAGTTCGACCCGGCGCTCGAGGAGGCGGCCGCCTCCCTCGGCGCATCATGGGCGCGGACGATGCGTCGCGTCGCGCTCCCGCTCGTGCTCCCCGGCCTCGCCGCCGGTGCGCTCCTCGCCTTCGTCACCGCGCTGGGCGAGTTCGTCGCCTCGATCCTCCTCTACACGCACCGGACCCGCCCGATCTCGATCGAGATCCTCTCGCAGCTCCGCGCCTTCGACTTCGGCGCCGCCGCCGCCTACGCCGTCCTCCTCATCGTGCTGATGGCGCTGGTCTTCCTCCTCGGCAACCGGCGCGTCGGCGACGAATCGGCGGGCGGCGCAGGGTGAGCCGGTCGCCCGCGGGTCGACCGGGCCCGCGGCTCGCCGCCGGGCCGCGGACCGGCGGCCCCGCGCACGACCGCGCGACGCCCCCGGACACCCGCTACGGTAACGCCCCGTCGTCCGTCGGTCCCCCCGTCGTCCCGTCCTTCAGGACCCACATGAATTGGTCCGGACCGCAGAGGATGATGTCGACGATCGCACGCAGGTCCTGCTCGAAGCTCCGTCGGTCCGGCATCGACCGGTAGCAGAGCGAGTTGCCTTCACCGGTCGGGGGATGGTTGTGCGCCGTCCCTACGTAACGGTCGCTGTCGCACGGGTGATAGCGTACGCTCGTCGCGCTCTCGTTCTCCATCCGCGCCAGGCGGAACCCGTCGATGATGATCGTGTCGCCGCTCCGCCGGCCCTCCAGGCAGAGGACGAACTCGACTTCCGTAATGTAGCGGTAGAGGTAGCGCCACCCCTCGCGCACCTCGGGGGTGACGATGACCGGCCCGGCCCCCTCGTAGTCCTCCACCCCGGATGCGGGCGAACGAGCCTTCCCGGCATCGCCGCCCCCCCTCGATTGGGCCTCCGCCGAGGTGCCGGCGCACCCCAGCAGCACCACCGCCACCGCGATGGCCATGTACTGCTGCCGCACTGCAACCTCCGATGCCTGCTCCCGCGGTTGCCCGCGGGCCCACGCCGACGGGGCGCGACGGCGCCCCCGAAAGACGAAGCCCGCCCCGGTCGCCAGGACCGCGGCGGGCAGCGGCTCGGTCGTCGGGCCGCAGGGAACGCTCCATGCAAACGATGCGCCGCATGAGGCAGACGCGCGTCGGAGTCTCCGGCTGGAGCTACAAGGGGTGGAGAGGGCGCTTCTACCCCGAGGGACTACCGCAGAGGAAGGAGCTCGAGTACGCGAGCCGCAAGCTCGACTCGATCGAGATCAACGGGTCGTTCTACTCGCTGCAACGCCCCACCAGTTACCGGCGCTGGTTCGAGGAGACGCCGCCCCGCTTCGTCTTCGCCGTCAAGGGGAGCCGCTTCATCACCCACATGAAGAAGCTCCGCGACGTCGAACAGCCCCTCGCCAACTTCTTCGCCTCCGGCGTGCTCCGCCTCGGTCGGAAGCTCGGGCCGATCCTCTGGCAACTCCCTCCCCGGTTCGCCTTCGACGAGGACCGCCTCGCCGCCTTCCTCGATCTCCTGCCGAAGACGACGACGGCGGCCGCCGCCCTCGCCCGGCGCCACGACGAGCGCCTCGAGGGACGGAGCTGGACCCGCGCCGAGGCCGAGCTGCCGATCCGTCACGCCTTCGAGGTCCGCCACCCCAGCTTCCTCGACCCCGCCTTCGTCCGCCTCCTCCGCCGCCATGGCGCCGCCCTCGTCTTCGCCGACACCGCCGGGCTCTTCCCCTACGCCGAGGAGGTCACCGCCGACTTCGTCTACGCCCGCCTCCACGGCGCCGAGCACCTCTACGCCAGCGGCTACACCGACGCCCAGCTCGACTGGTGGGCCGACCGGCTCCGTGCCTGGCGCGCCGGCCGCGAGCCCGACGACGCCCGCCGCATCACCGACCTCGCGCCTCCGGCCCGCCACGGCCGCGACCTCTACGTCTACTTCGACAACGATGCCTGGGGCCACGCACCCTTCGACGCGATGCGGCTCGCCGAACGGCTGCGGGTGGGGGCGGGGGAGGGGAGCGGAGCGAAAGGGTCGGCCGCGGCCTGAACACCGCACGGAGGCGCGCCGCCGCCCCGGCCCCGTCCCTCACCCCGCCCGGCCCCTCACCCCCTCCAGCACCAGCCGCTGCTCCGCACGGGCGATGTTGCGACGGGTCGACTCGATCACGTCGGGGTTGACCGAGATCGAGTCGATCCCGAGCCCCACCAGGAATTCGGCGTACTCCGGGTAGACCGACGGGGCCTGGCCGCAGATCGAGCAGGTGATCCCGATGCGACGGCACCCCTCCACGATCGCGCGGATCGTCTCCAGCACCGCACGGTCGCGCTCATCGTAGAGCGGCGCCAGCACCTCGCTGTCCCGGTCCACGCCGAGGACGAGCTGCGTCAGATCGTTCGAGCCGATCGACACCCCCGTCGCGCCGAGGGCGGCATACTCGTCGAGCCAGTACACGACCGACGGGACCTCGGCCATCACCCACAACTCCAGCCGCCGGTCGCCGGCCAGCCCGCTCTCGTCGATCCGCTTCTTGCACTCCCGGAACTCCCACCCCGTCCGGACGAAGGGGATCATGAGATGGACGTTGTCGAACTCCGTGCGGACCCGCTCGAGGACCTTCAGTTCCAGCGCGAAGAGGTCCGGCTCCCGGACGTAGCGGTAGCACCCCCGGTACCCGATCATCGGGTTGTCCTCCCGCGGCTCGAACCGGTCCCCGCCCTTCAACCCGCGGAACTCGTTCGAGCGGAAGTCCATCGCCCGGTAGATCACCGGCCGGGGGTGGAACGCCCGGCCGAAGATCCGCAGATCGGCGGCGAGCCGGTCGACGAACTCGTCGCCCTTCCCCTCCTCCAACAGGAGCCGCGGGTGCCGCCCCTCCAGCGCGGAGAGGATCATGAACTCGGCGCGCAGCAACCCCACCCCATCGACCGGGAGGCGGGCGATCTCCTCCGCCCGTTCCGGCTCCGCCAGGTTCACGTAGAGCCGCGTCGCGGTGACCGGCGGCGCGCCCGCCGCCGGGGCCGGTGGGGCGCCCCCGGCGGTCGGCGGTGCGCCGGCCTGCGCCTCCCGCTCCCCCTCCGCCCCCGCCGTCACGTCACCGGCCAGGACCGTGCCCTCCCGGGCGTTGACCGTCACGACCATCCCGTCCCGCAACATCTTCGTCGCGTCCCGCGCCCCCACGATGCACGGCAGCCCCAGCTCCCGCGAGACGATCGCCGCGTGCGACGTCATCCCCCCGGAATCGGTGATGATCGCCGCCGCACGCCTCATGATCGGCACCCAATCCGGCGCCGTCCGCGTCGTCACCAGCACCTCGCCGGGCTTGAGCTTCCCCTCCTCCTCGGGAGAGGCGAGGACGCGGACCGTCCCGGCGGCGATCCCCGGGCTGGCGCCCAGGCCGTGCAGCAGCACCTCGCCCCCCGACGCCGGCTTCTTCGCCGCCCGCTCGGCCAGCGTCGTCACCGGGCGGGTCTGGAGGATGTAGATCCGCCCCGCCTCGATCGCCCACTCCACGTCCTGCGGCGCGCCGTAGTGCTCCTCGTCGCGGATCCCCAGCTTCGCCAGCTCCAGGGCCTCCTCGTTCGTCAGCACCGGCGCCGTCGCCTTCTCCTCCGGGAGGTCGACCCGCACGTTCTCGCCGGTCTTCGCATCGCGGACCCGCATGAACTCCTTGCGACCGATCACCCGAACCACCGAATGACGCCGCTTGTCGACCTCGTAGCGGTCCGGCGTCACCTCGCCGCCGACCACCACCTCGCCCAACCCCCACGCCGCCTCGATCACCAACCGGTCCGGATCGTTCGTCGCCGGGTCGACCGTGAAGAGGACGCCCGACTTCTCCGAGTCGACCATCTTCTGCACGATCACCGCGATCAGCGCCTCGCCCGCCACCCCCTGCTTGATCCGGTAGAAGAGGACCCGCGCGCCGAACGCCGAGGCCCAGCACTCCTTGACCGCATTCACCAGCGCGTCGGCGCCCCGCACGTTCAGGAAGCTCCGGAACATCCCGGCGAAGGAGTACTGCGCCGTGTCCTCCGCCGTCGCCGAGGAGCGGACCGCGACGAATTCTTCGTCCACGCCCTCCCTTCGCGACAACTCCCGGTACGCCTCCGCGATCGCTCTGCGCACCTCCTCCGGGATCGCGGCGCCGCGGACCCGCGACTGGATCGCCTCGGCCGCCTCCCGCAACGCCGCGTCATCGTCGACGTCGAGACCCGAGAGACGCTCCTCGATCGCCCCGCCGATCCCACTCGCCTCGTAGAACCTGCGGTACGCGTCGACCGTCACGACGAAGCCGGGGGGCACCGGCAGCCCGGCACGCATCATCTCGCCGAGGTTCGCGCCCTTGCCCCCCGCCACACGGATGTCCCCCCGGCCGAGCTCCTTCAACCACCGGACGTATGCCATCTCGTTCCCCTCCGCATGCATCTCGGGTCCGGCACAGGTCGGCGACGGCGCCGCCTCACGCCTCGGGCCGCATCACGAGGACGGGGAGGCGCGCGCTCCGGATCACCTTGTCGGCCACGCTCCCAAGGACCAGCCGCCCCAGCCCGCTCCGTCCATGGGTCGACATGGCGACGACGCCCGCGCCCTCCGCCGCGGCCGCCTCGAGGATCGCCGCCGCCGGCGCCTCGTGCGCCACCACCCGGACGGCGACCTCGAGCCCCTCCCGACGCAACCGCCCGGCCACCCCCTCCAAGTACGACTCCGCCCGCGCACTCGCCTCCTCGAGCCTCGCCTCGTCGACCCGGAAGACGTGACCGGCCACCTCCAGCGAGGGCGGGACGACGTGCAGGAGCACCATCCGGCCGGAACCGATCCGCGCCAGCGCCGCCGCCGGCTCCAGCACGCCCTCGGAGAGCTCCGACTCGTCGAGAGGGACGAGGATCGGCCCGGCCAGGAGCGCCCCCCCGTCCGGCGGCGCCGCACGGTCCACCGGCCGGACCAGGAGCAGCGGGATGCCGCCCCGGCGCACCAGCCCGTCCGCCACGCTCCCCAGCCACGCACGCTCCAGCCCACCCCGCGCATGCGTCGTCATGACGACGAGGTCGGCGCCGATCTCCGCGGCCTCCGCCTCGATCACGTCGACCGGGTCGCCATCCCGCAGCGCCGCGGATGGCGCGCGGCCCAGCTCCTCGGTAAGGCCGTCGACGATCCGGCTCAGGTACGCCCGCTCCCGCTCGCGGATCTCCAGGTCCCAGGTGTCCATCGGGAGGATCCACGCGGCGAGGTCGACATCGTGCGCGTGCACCAGGTGGATCGACCCGCCGCTGCGCCGGACGATCGCCAGCGCGTAGGGAAGCGCCTGCTCGCCGAACGGCGAGCCGTCGAGCGGGACCAGCAGCGTTCGGATCATGAGAACTCCTCGGAAGGGCACCATCCGCCAGCAAGGAGAGTGCCCGGCCCAACGACCCGCCGGACCAACGCCCACTCGTCACGGCCGGGTTGGCACGCGAACGCCACACCTCCCCCGGCCCCATAACTCCCGAGCCCGCCGGCCCGCCTCCACGGAATGCAACTTGCACCACGACCCGCTCCCGATACCCCTGCGCGATCACGGCGCCACGGACCCGTGGCTCCGCCTCTCCCGAGCACCACAAGGAGGCACCGATGACCGTCTCCGCCCTCCCCCCTCCCCGTACGCCGCGGCAGTTGCTCGATGACGACTTCCTCGAGAACCGCGGACGCGTCCTCGAACTCGCCGCCTTCCTCGACCGGCTGGACCGCGCCGCCGCCGGCGCCCCGACCCGCGACTTCCGACTCCTCGCCCTCCAACGGGCGCTCCGGTCCCTCGCGACCGACCCCTACCCGCGCGTCGATGCGATCCACGCGATCCTCAGCGACCCCGGCACCGGACCGGTCGAGCCGGGACGCCAGACCGCCACGGGCGCCGTCGCCCCCGAGCCCGAGGAGGCCCCGTGATGGAGTACATCGACGCCCACGCCCACATGATCTCCCGGACCGCCGACGACTACGAGGCGATGGCGCTCACCGGGTGCATCGCCGTCTGCGAGCCGGCGTTCGAACACGCCTGGCACCGCCAGTCGATCGGCGGGTTCCTCGACTACTTCCGGCGCCTGACCGATGCCGAGCCGCGACGCGCCGCCCGATTCGGGATCCGACACTTCGCCTGGCTCTGCCTCAGCCCCAGGCGCGCCGAGGACCGCGAGCTCGCCCTCGCCATCGTCGCCAGGATCCCACGCTTCCTCGAACGCCCCAACGTCCTCGGAATCGGCGAGACCGGCCTCTACCGCGGCACGCGCAACGAGCTCGAGACCTTCCGCGACCACGTCGACCTCGCGATCGACCACGACCAGCTCCTCCTCGTCCGCACGCCGCAGCTCGAGGCGAAACTCCGCGGGACTCGCCTCATCGTCGAGACCCTGGCGAGCGACGGTCGCGTGATCCCCGAACGCGTCCTCATCGACCACGTCGAGGAACACACCATCGGAATGGTCCTCCAACAAGGGTTCTGGGCCGGGATCACGCTCCACCCCCACGCCACCGCCTCGCCCCAACGAGCGATCGACATGATCGAGCGCTTCGGGCCCGACAGGATCTGCGTCGCCTCCGGATGCGACGGGGGGCCCAGCACCGCGACCGCGGTCGCCCACTTCGCCCTCGCCATGCGACGCCGCGGCCACCCCGACACCCTGATCCGGCGCATCGTCTACGAGAACCCCGCGGCGTTCCTCGGCCAGTCGCCTCGATTCCAGATCGGCCACCCGCCGGATCGGAAGCCCAGGCGCCGCCCCGCGGACCGGCACGACGAGGCGAGTGAGCCGGTCGCCGCCGGACACGGGGGGTGAACCGCATCGCCAAGCCGTGCGGGAAACAGGGACCGCTGCACAGGGCCGCACACCTGCTCCTCGCCGCGCTCGCCGCGACCTGCGCCGACGAGCGCGGCGAGAAAGACCCGCCCGCGTACGACGCGGCCGTCCCCGCCGACGCGATCGAGTCCGTCGACCTCGCCGCACTCGAGGCCCAACGCCACGACACCGCCTGGCGCACCCACGCCGATCGCGACCGGAGGCAACGACTCGGCCGACGGCACACCCCGGTCCCACCCGCCCCCCGCCCCGCCGCCGACACGACCGCCCCTCCACTCCCCGTCGAACTGGTCGAGGAGGTCACGGGCCAGTCCGGGACCGATCCCCGCCGCCCCTCCGTCCTCCACGTCCAGGTCCTCCTCGACCGCATCGACTTCTCCCCCGGCGTCATCGACGGCCGCTGGGGCAAGAACGTCGAGAAGGCCGTCTACTGGTTCCAGCACGAACAAGGGCTCGAGCCGACCGGCCGCCTCGACGACGAGACCTATCGCCGACTCCTCGACGCGACGGGCGACCCCGCCACCACCCGCCGATACCGCGTCCGGAAACGCGACCTCGATGGGCCCTTCGTCGACATCCCCCCGGGGATCTATGAACAGGCCCGCCAGCCCTGCCTTTGCTATACCTCGCCCCTCGAACGCCTGTCCGAGCGCTTCCACACCACCCCCGAGCTCCTCCGCCGACTCAACCCCGACCTCGACCTCGACACCCTCGGCGAGGGTACCCTGCTCCAGATCCCCGACGTGAGGGAGGCGCGCAAGCCGCGACGTCGCATCGCCACGATCCTCGTCTCGACCCGCGGCTTCTACACCCACGCCCTCGACGAGGACGGCGGCATCGTCTTCCACTTCCCTTCGACCCTCGGCTCGCGCTACAGCCCCACCCCCACCGGCACGTACCGCGTCGCCGCCATCGTCGCCTGGCCCCGGTTCCACTTCACCCCCAACCTCTTCTTCGACGTCCCCGACGATCGCCCGGAGACCGTTCTGCCCGCGGGGCCGAACTCGCCGATCGGCACCGTCTGGATCGAGCTCTCCCGGCCGTACTACGGGATCCACGGCACCGCGGCGCCCGCCACGATCGGCTACGTCACCTCCCACGGCTGCGTCCGCCTCACCAACTGGGACGCCTGGGCCCTCGCCCGCCACATCGAGCCGGGCCTCCCCGTCGAGTTCCGATGACCCCCGGATGCGGCGGGATCCGACCCTCCCGGCGACGCCCCCCGCCGGCCCGCCACCTCACCTGCGCCCGGCACGAGGGCGCATCGACGTGGCGAGCCACGGCGAAATCGCCTACACTTCCACCCTGTTCCGAATCGTCGCGATCGCCATCCGAGGGGGCCCGACCCGAGTGCCACGACCGCATCCGCCCGGCCGGCCCGCCCGCGATCGGCCGGGGGCTCGACGGCACCGCCCCACCGGCGCCGACGACCGATGAGCCAGAACCGTGAACCGACGACGCAGGACCATGGAGAACCCGCGCATCGAAGCGCTTCGCAGGATGATCGAACGCAACCCCAACGACCCCCGCCTCCGCTTCGGCCTCGCCCTCGAGCTCGAGAAGCTCGAACGCTGGGAAGACGCCGCCCGCGAGCTCCGCGCGTATCTCGCCCTCGCCGACGACGAGGGCAACGCCTGGGGCCGCCTCGGCCGCGCGCTCCGCGCCCTCGGCCGCGACGACGAGGCCAAGGACGCCTACCGCAAAGGGATCGAAGCCGCCTACCGCCACGGCCACCCGAGCATGGCCGCCGAGTTCGAGGAGATCCTGGAGGAGTGGGGAGATTGACCGTGCCGACGCACCGGCTCGATACGGATTGCTCACGATGACGTCACGGATCCGGGCCGGTGCTCACACCCTCCGCGCTCCCCCAGCCCGATCCAAGTGCGGCCGCCGGGGATGACATGACCTCACGTCACTTCACCGGCCACTGCCCACCCTAGCGCATCCGGGTCGCCGTGGCGCCGAAGTCCAATTCGTAGATCCCGATCGCCCACGGATCCGGTGGAACTGCAAGCAGTACGTAGATCCGATCGTCCACGGCGAGGAGCCTGCCGGGCAATGCAAGATCCTCCACGACCTTCGCCGCGCCATTCACGCCCCGGTAAATATCCACGGCGTACTGCGTCACCTGGAACAGATCGCCCACGTGATGCACGGAGGCCGAAGAGGCGAATCGCCCATGCGCGATCAGGACGACCTCGCCTCGGTAGCACTCGACGCCGTCGATCACTGTGAACCGGGCGAGCCAATCCGCCAGCTTCTTCATCTGGGCCGGTCCCGCCAATTCACCGGCCGCGAGTCGTGGCGCGGGCTTCCACGATGCCGGCGGCTTCCCAAAATCGCCGACATACCGCCCCTGTCGGTCGTAGACCCGCACCGGGTAGACCATGCTGGTCGCAACGAGTACGTTGTTGCCGCAAACCGCGCCTCGATCCACGGCTACGCTTCGCCAGTACGGCTCTTTCAGGATGACTTCCGGCCACTCGTGAAACGTGCCCTGGACCTCGCCATCCTCGGAGAGCCACACGTAATAGGCACCGCTCGCGTGTCGAATGCCGAGCAAGACCCTCCCATCGACCACTTCTACTTGGTATGCAATGTCGCCATCTCGGACGCCGAACGCCGTGTCGTACGCCATCGTCGCTCCCCATCGCTGCACCACCGGTCCGCGCGTATCGGCGACGTAGACCCGGCCCGCAGGATCGATCGCGACATCGATCGGTTGCTTCAGTTCCCCGGGGCCCATCCCCTGGCGATCATACAAGCTCAACAACCTCCCGTCCGGCGCGTGGACACGTAGCTGGGCGCCACGGCCGTCCGCGATCAGGAACCGCCCGTCCGGGAACCGCGCCAATGCCTTGATTTCTGTGATCGGCGCCGAGTCGGGCTCCTCGAGAACCACCCGGCCAACCTCCCGGAACAGCATCTCAAATCGCAACTCGCGTGGCTTCTGAGCATGCGCGGAATCCACCCTACAAACCCACGCCACGACCGCCGCGAATACGCACCGCCAAAAGTCTGCTGTCCTCATCGCCGTCCTCGGTCCATAGGGGTGATGGGAAGCACGGGATCACGGCTCACTACAACGACTTCACGAAACGCGAATCACCTGCTCGCATCACTACTGCTCATTCTCTTGGGCGCAGCACACCTGGTACTTCGGATCGCCGCAATAGCTGCCACATGTGTGGCCAATCCAGGACTTCTTGCCGGCTGCATCTTCGAGCGCCGACGGCGACGGCGCAGCCGCAATCGTGACTGCCGAAAACGCGATTGCCATCGTTCCGAGCAAGATCCGCATCCGGCGCGACATTTTGACCTCCTTGTGTTCGTGAGAACGTGTGCACGATCCCAGGCTCCCCATCTTCGCGGTCGATACCGAATGTCCCACGATTTCACGTACGTCCCGGCTCACCGCTCCTCAGCCACGCGATCACGACATCTTCCAGCTTCCACTCACACGCGAATTCGTACGGGCGCGAATCCGCCATTGCCGTCACCCCGGACGGCAGAACGAACAGCTTGGTGGAGGCGAGCTCCAAGCCCATACGATCCGCAACGATTCCCGTCGGATCGTACACGACCGTGCCTCTGACTCGCGTCTGCTGCGCGATCTCTCGAGCCCGGTCGCGATCGACTCCGACGAGAACGAGCACGGTCCGCACCCTCGGCTCCCGCGCAAGGGCGTTCCAGTTGCTGATGTCTGAAAGGCACCCAATACAATCGTGCGGATTCACGACCCACATCAGGCTGAAACGCCCCGGCTCGAAAAGGGGCGCGTCCGCTCCGTCCACCGTGGGGAGGATGAGAGACGGAAGGCGCAAATTCACGAGTCGCGAGATTGCGCTCGATCGCGCGACGTGGCTCTTCGTGGCCTCGACGTACTCGTGGTATCTCGTAAGGCGCCCGTAGAATACCGCGACATTCGCCGAGAGCACGAGCAATGCCGCGATCAGGACGGCCTCGGCTGTTCTAGATTTGCGCCCATCCGGTTCCAATCCGACACCTCCCTGTTCGCATGGAGGATTTCGATCGATAGAACCGTTAGGAGGGTATGCGGGGGCTCGAGAGGCTCGAGCGAGTGCACGGTGACGTGGATCGGGAGCGTCGGGCCGAGGAACGGCCTAACGAGGGTTGCTTACCGTCAAAATAGCAACCGCCCGCACCGGATTTCAAGGGCACGGCCCCCGCATCGCGAACGGAACGGCATGAGCACCGCATCAGGACCGTACTGCCCTGCGCTCGCTTGCCCCCCTTGCGTAGTTCATGTTGACTTCGGCTCCCCCCCACCGTAACGTCCCGCCCGCACACGCAACGGAGCGGGGCGCTTCAGGGTACGTCGCGAGAGGCGGGTCCCCGCACCACGGCCCCGTATCATCGAAGCCGCCTACCGCCACGGCCACCCGAGCATGGCCGCCGAGTTCGAGGAGATCCTCGAAGAGTGGGAGGGCTGATCCCCGCGATTGACTTCGGCCCCTCCGGCCGGTACTCTCCCCCCGGGACCGGATGCGACCCCCGGAACGCGCGCCGGTCCGCGGGACGTTCCGTACTCCGGCGCGCCCCGCCGCCGCGGACCGCGAGACCGCCCGTCATGAACCGCGCCGAGTCCTTCGAGTCCGAAGCCCTGCCGCACCTCGACGCCGTCTACCGCTTCGCGCTCCGGCTCACCGGCTCGGCCGCCGACGCCGAGGACCTCACCCAGGAAACCTTCCTCCGCGCCTTCCGCGCCTGGGACCGGTTCACCCCCGGGACCCGCGCCAAGAGCTGGCTCTTCACCATCTGCAGGAACACCTTCCTCCGCCAGCGGAAGCGCGAGAGCCACCACCGCGAGATCCTCGAGCGCCACACCCCGGCCCCGACCGGCAGCGCCGTCGTCGACACCTCCGCGGTCCCTTTCCTCGGCGACCCCGTCCTCGACCCCGAAGGCGACTTCTTCCGGAGCTTCCTCGACCGCACCGTCCTCGACGCGATCGACTCGCTCCCCGCCGAGTTCCGCGAGGTCGTCACCCTCGCCGACCTCGAAGGCCTCGCCTACGCCGAGATCGCCGAGGTCCTCGAGCTCCCCGTCGGCACCGTCAAGAGCCGCCTCTTCCGCGGCCGACGCCTCCTCCAGGAACGGCTTCGCGACTACGCCGCCGATCAGGGCATCATCCCCGCGCCTGCTCCATGAGCCAGATATCCTGCCAGGAAGCCCTGGCCCGACTCTACGAACTCCTCGACGGCGAACTGCCCGCCGACCACGCGGACCGCATCCGCGAACACCTCGAACGCTGCGGAAGCTGCTTCCCCAGCCTCTGCTCCGCTCGCGCGTTCCAGGAGCTGCTCCGCCGCGTCTCTCGCGGCCAGCCCAACGCACCACCCCACCTCCGCGAGCGACTCCTCGACCTGCTCCGGAGCGAAGGACTCGACCCGGGACCCTGAACCGGAGGCACGCGCCCGGGCCCCGAAACGATAGGAATCACCCCGCACGCGAGCACCCGCGCGATCCACGGGTGCCGTACGGAGCACCCCGCGGCGCACGCCCCTTGCGAGAGCCCGACCCCGGTCCGCTCTCGCCGCATCGGGGCCCGCTCCCCCCCTTGCGGCGACCGAAGGAAAACCGAACATTCCCCGGGGCCGCGGGTAGCACGAAATGGACGATTTCACGCGTGACGACGCGACGAAGCAACACGAAGAGCAACCGACGATGGTGATGCCGCAGCGACGGGAGCGGGTCGTGACCCGCCTGATCGAAGACGAGATGCGGGAGTCCTTCCTGGACTACTCGATGAGCGTCATCGTGCAGCGCGCGCTCCCCGACGTGCGCGACGGGCTCAAGCCCGTGCACCGGCGCATCCTCTACGCCATGCACGAGCTCGGGCTCGCGCCGAACCGGCCGTACAAGAAGAGCGCGTCGGTCGTCGGTGAGGTCCTCGGGAAGTACCACCCGCACGGCGACATGGCGGTCTACGACTCGCTCGTGCGGATGGTGCAGGACTTCTCGCTCCGCTACCCCCTCGTCGACGGGCAGGGCAACTTCGGCTCGATCGACGGCGACAACGCGGCCGCCTACCGCTACACCGAGGCACGGCTGGCGCCGGCGGCGATGGAGCTCCTCGCGGACATCGAGAAGGAGACCGTCGACTTCGCCGACACCTTCGACGCGCAGCGGAAGGAGCCCGAGGTCCTCCCGGCCCGCCTCCCGAACCTCCTCGTCAACGGGAGCTCCGGGATCGCCGTCGGGATGGCGACGAACATCCCGCCCCACAATCTGCGCGAGGTCGCCGCGGCGCTCCGCCACCTCGTCGAACACCCGGACTGCACCGTCGACGACCTGATGAAGCACCTGCCGGGGCCGGACTTCCCGACCGGCGCCTTCATCCTCGGCGTCGAGGGGATCCGCAACGCCTACCGCACGGGGCGCGGCCGCATCGTCATGCGCGCCAGGGTCCAGAAGGAGTCGAAGCGCGGTGGCAAGGAGCAGCTCGTCGTCACGGAGCTCCCCTACGGGATCTCGAAGGCCCGGGTCGTCGAGCAGATCGCCGAGCTGGTCCGCACCCGCAAGACCGAGGACATCGCGGACCTGCGCGACGAGTCCGACCGCGACGGGATGCGCATCGTCATCGAGCTCAAGCGCGGCGCGCAGGTCAAGCCGGTCCTCAACCTGCTCTACAAGCAGACGTACCTCCAGGCCACCTTCGGCGCGATCATGCTCGCGCTCGACGGCGGCGTGCCCCGCGAGCTCACCCTCAAGGAGCTCCTCGAGCGCTACCGCGACCACCGCCTCGACGTGATCCGGCGCCGCTCGCGCCACGACCTGGAGCGCGCCCGCGCCGAGGCGCACGTCACCGAGGGGCTCCTCATCGCCCTCGACGCTATCGACGCGGTGATCGCCCTGATCCGCAAGGCGAAGGACCGGGAGGACGCCTCGGCCAAGCTGCAGAAGCGCTTCGGTCTCTCCGAGAAGCAGGCCGACGCGATCCTCGCCATGCGGCTGGCCCGGCTGACCGCCCTCGAGACCCGCGAGCTCCGCGACCGGCTCAAGGCGCTGGAGAAGGAGATCGCCTCACTCGAGAAGCTCCTGGCCAGCGAGAAGCGGCAGCTCCAGGCCCTCGTCGCCGAGCTCGACGAGCTGGTCGAGAAGTACGGCGACGCGCGCCGCACCACGATCCTCGAGGGCGGCGACTCCGACTTCGCGGTCGAGGACCTCGTCGCCCAGGAGGAGGTCGTCATCACCGTCAGCCACGAGGGCTACATCAAGCGGATCCCGATGGGGCTCTACCGCCGCCGGGCCACGAGCGGCAAGCCGCTGGCGGGGATGGAGAAGTACGCCGATGACTTCCTGGAGCACGTCTTCGTCGCCAGCACCCACGACACGCTCCTCTTCTTCACCGCCGGGGGGCGGGCGTACGCGCTGCCGGTGCATCAGATCCCCGAGGCCGGTCGCGCCAGCCGGGGCCGGTCCCTCGTCCAACTCCTGGGGATCGAGCGTGACGAGGAGGTGGCGGCCCTCGTCGCCGTTACCGAGTTCTCCGCCGAGCGGTCCCTCGTCTTCCTGACCGCCGGCGGCACCGTCAAGCGGACCGCACTCGACCAGTTCGCGAACATCCGCTCGAACGGGATCCACGCGATCAACCTCCAGGAGGGCGACCGCGTCCTCGACGTCCAGCTCTCGAACGGGCTCGACGACATCGTCCTCGTCACCCGCCAGGGCCAGGCGATCCGCTTCCCCGAGTCCGAGGTCTCGCTCATGGGCCGCGCGGCCCAGGGGGTCAAGGGAATCCAGCTCCGGAAGGGCGACGAGGTCGTCGGGATGGTCATCGTCCGCCGCGACGCCACGCTCTGCACCATCACCGAGCAGGGCTTCGCCAAGCGCACGCCGGTCGGCGACTACCCGGTCCAGCGCCGGGGCGGGATCGGCAGCAGCGCGCTCCAGGTCACCGCAAAGACGGGCGCCCTCGTCGCCGCGAAGGAGCTCGTCGACGGCGACGAGCTGATGGTCCTGACGGGGACCGGCCGCGCGACCCGGATCACCGCCGCCGAGATCCCCGTCCAGGGGCGAGCCACGCAGGGCAAGCAGATCGTCGTCCCCGTCCGTGGCGACCAGGTCGTCGAGGTCGCCCGCGTCGCCCGCGACCGCGACGAAAACGACTCCGGTAGGGGCGCTCGGGCCGAAGACGACGAGCAGCTCGAGCTGGCCGTCGGCTCCGTGGAGTGACCGACCCCGGCCGGCCGATCAGCGCCCCTGGATCGCTTCCAGGAAGTGGACGAGGGCGCGGTTGAACGCCTCGGGGGCCTCCAGGTTCGGCAGGTGGCCGGCGCCGGGGAGGACGACGAGGCGGGCATCGGGGATCGTGCGTTGGAGGAACTCCGCCTCCGAGACCGGCGTCGTCGCATCCTCCTCCCCCACCAGGACCAGCGTCGGGACGTCGATCGTGGGGAGGAGATCGGTCGAGTCCGGACGGTCCGCCAGCCCCTGGAGGGCGCGCACGAGCGTGCCGGGAGGCGTCGACTCGATCATCGACCGCACCCGATCGACGATCTCCGGCCGCTCCCGCCGGGTCCGCTCCGCGAGCAGCTTCGGCAGCATCGCGTCCGCCACGGCGACGGCGCCCTCCCGCCTCACCCGTTCGGCCAGCTCCCGCCGCCACGCGCGGCCTTGCTCGGTGTCCGGCCCCGCCCGCGTATCGCTGAGCACCAGCGCCCGCACGCGGTCGGAGTGCCAGCGCCAGAACGCCAGCGCCACGTAGCCCCCCATCGAGAGGCCGCAGAGAACCGCCCGGTCGATCCCCACGGCGTCGAGGAACGCCGCCAGATCATCCGCGAGGAGGTCCATCGCCAGGGGGCCGTCACCCTCCCCGGCCTCGCTCCCGCCGAACCCCCGGAGGTCCGGCGCGAGCCAGCGCCACCGCTGCGGCAGCCGGTCGATCTGGTCGTCCCACATCCCGCCGTGCAGCGGGAAAGCGTGCACGAAAAGGACGGCATCGCCCCGCCCGGTCTCCCGCCAGTGCATGCGGATGCCGTTCACCAGCGCCTGCATCGCTTCCTCCGGTTCCGCGCCCACCATGATCCCGCGTCGGCGCCGCAACCCCTGGACCAGGCGGGGCCCGGCGCCCGACCGTTGCCCGCCAGCCGCGGAGGGGAGTGCGCACCGTCCGCGACCGGTGACCCTCTCGAGAATCCTCGGCTACAACCCCAGCGATGACCGGATGATCGGATCGATCCGGTCCGGCGTCCACGGGGGATCGAAGGTGAGCTCGACCTCCGCGCTCTCCACCCCCTCGACCCCCAGCACCGCCTCCTTCGCCTGCTCCACGATCTGCCCGGCAACCGGACAGAACGGCGAGGTGAGCGACATCTTCACGTCCACGTGCCCATCCTCGATCCGTAGGTCGTAGATCAGGCCGAGGACCACCAGGTCCAGGTTCAGCTCCGGGTCCTTCACCTTCCGGAGCGCCTTGCGCACTTCCTTCTCCGTGACCATCCCCTCTCCTTTCGAAACGGCGGCGTCGAGCTCCCGCCCGCCGCGCCCACAGTCCGTGCTCCACCCGTCGCCCTGCGCGCACGCTCGCGCCGCGACCGGGCCGTGACCCCCCGGCCCACCTCGCCAGCCCAATGTAGGATCGGCGACCGGCCCAGGATAGGCGCACCTTCGCCACGCCGGCGCACGGCGCCGCGCGGGCACGGCCCGCCGACGCACCGACACCCTTACTACCCGCCGGAGACGCGTCCGAGCCGGGGACCGTCAGGACCACGCGTCGCCTGCCGATCGGCAGCGCCGTACCCGGCGATCGAGTCGCTCCCCGTCCGCGCCCGTGCCCCCGCGGACGTTGACAGCTCAGGGCCCGATCGCTACGGTTCGATCCCGAGACCCAGGGAGGAGCCACCGATGCATCGACCGATCCGACGGATCGCCATCAATACCGGCGGCGGCGACGCGCCGGGCCTCAACGCCGTCATCCGCGCCGCAGTCCTCTCCGCACTCAACCTCGGCTGGGAGGTCTACGGCATCCGCAAGGGCTACGGCAGCCTCCTCGGCGAGGAGCCCCTCGTCCAGCTCGACAGGGAGAGCGTCCGCGGAATCACGCACCTCGGCGGCACGATCCTCGGCACCACCAACCGCGGCAACCCCTTCGAGTGGCCCGAGCGCCAGCCCGACGGAACGATCGTCACCCGCGACCGCTCCGACGAGATCCTCGAGGCCTTCCACCGCCACGAGCTCGACGCGCTCATCGCCATCGGCGGCGACGGGTCGCTCCGCATCGCCAACGACCTCGCCAAGAAGGGCCTCCCCGTCGTCGGCGTGCCCAAGACGATCGACAACGACCTCGCCGCCACCCAGGTGACCTTCGGCTTCCACACCGCCGTCGAGACCGCGACCGACGCCATCGACAAACTCCACTCCACGGCCGAGAGCCACGAGCGGGTCATGGTCGTCGAGGTGATGGGACGGCACACCGGGTGGATCGCGCTCCATTCGGGCGTCAGCGCCACCGCCGACGTGATCCTGATCCCCGAGATCCCCTACTCGATCGACAAGGTCTGCGACAAGATCCGGGAGCGCTACGAGGTCGGTCCCCGCTTCGCGATCGTCGTCGCGGCCGAGGGTGCCGCGCCGATCGGCGGCGAGGCGAGCTACGTCGAGGCCGCGGCCCCCGGCCGCGCGGCCAGGTACGGCGGGATCGCGGAGCGACTGGCCCGCGAGATCCAGGAACGGACCGGCCGCGAGACCCGATCCCTCGTCCTCGGCCACCTCCAGCGCGGGGGCTCGCCCACCGCCTACGACCGCCTGATCGCGCTCCGCTTCGGCGCCGCCGCCGTCCGCTGCGTCGCCCAGGGGCACTTCGGCACCATGGTCGCCCTCGATCCGCCCGCCGTCCGCGCCGTGCCCCTCGAGGAGGCGATCCGCGAGATCAAGCGCGTCCCGGTAGACTCCGACACCGTCGCCACCGCCCGGGACATGGGGATCTCGTTCGGCGATTGATCACGAGCCTCGAAAAGGGAAGGGGCGGGTCCTGCTCGCGGGGTTCCGCGAACACGGCGCCGGGGTCGTCGATTACGGCCCCGGCCCGCACCCTCACCCAAACCCCGCCGACGGCGGGAACCCCAGCATGGCCAGCATCCGGTTGAACGCCTCCCGCGGCAGATGCCCCCCGGAAGCCCGATCGTGCCCCCGTCCGAACCGGCCGCCCCACCGCCCCTCAGGGTCGAACGACCGGAAGAGCGCAGGGAGACTCACGTCGGTACGCTCGGTCCGTGCGGCGAACGCGACCACCCCGGGAAGGTAGCCGGCGTTCGCCGCGATGACGACCTGATCCCGCAGCCTGCGCCGCCAGCGCTCGGCGAGGAGCGGGTGGATCTGGCACGCCGACCGGAAGCGAATCAGCGCGAATCGCCGGTCGTCCGAGAAGACCGGCGCGATCCGCGCCACCCGCTCGACCTCGCCTCGAACCTCCGCCCGATATCCCCGCAGCCGCTCCGCTCCCGGCGAACCCTCCACGACCCCGCGCGGCCCCTCCGCCTCGAGCAACAGCGACAACGGCGTCGCCACGTCGAACGCACTCGCCCGCCGCGCGGCGTTGATCAGCGAGACCGCCTCCCGCAACCACTTCGCCCCGTGCCTCCTCTTCACCTCCGCCAACTCCGGCCAGGGCGCGCGGTCCCCCAGATCCCCGATCACCCCGATCGCCGCCAGCCACGCCAGATCGCCGAGCTCCGTCAGCGGCGAAAGGAGGTCGTACGCCAGCCACGCACTGCTCGGCGTCGGGTCCCACCCGTACGCCGAGACCACGACCGCATCCTCGGGCTCGCCATCCGGGCGATGGTGGTCGATGTAGAGCGTCGCCACCCCGTGGAGCACCCCGACCCGTTCGACCCCCAGGTCCGTGGCGATCAGCGCGTCCGGCGCCATCCCTCGCAGCCGCCCCCGCGCCTCTTCCGAGAACGCCGACTCGCCTCGCTCCGACGGGACGACCCGCACACCCTCGTGGCCGAGGCGCTCCAATCCCCGCGCCACCAGCGCCCCCGAAGCCAGGCCATCGGCGTCGAAGTGGCAGAAGACGACGACCCGCGCGCCCGGCTCCAGCGCCGCGACGAACCCCGCGGCCCGATCACGCGCCGGGCCGATCGCCTCCTCGTACCTCATTCGATCACCCCCCAGGCTCGCCGGGCTCGCCCCGCCGCAAGCACCGCACCCCGCCTCCCGCCTTGAATTCGCCCCCTTCTTCGGGTAACTTCCGTTCCCTCCCCACGGTTTTCCGCCGTCCCATCAGGAGAGTCACCGATGAGGGTATTCCGCTCCGCGATCCCCGTCCTGGCCATCGCCCTTGCCGCGCCGGCGACGAGCTGGGCCCAGGAGGCGACTTCCTCGTTCGAACTGTCCGTCGCCAACATCATGCGCGGCCCGGAACACGTCGGCGAGCCGCCGGTCGCCGTCCGCTGGACCGACGACGGCAACTGGGTCTTCTTCCGCTGGAAGCCGGGCGGGAGACCGTGGCACGAGGATCGTGCGCTCTACCGCGTCCCGGCCCGCGGCGGCGAGCCCGAGCGCCTCTCCGACGAGGCCGCCGACTCGCTCGGCGTCCTCCTCGCCGACGGCGACGTCTCCCCCGACCACCGCTCCCGCGTCGTCGCCTACCAGGGCGACCTCTGGCACATCGACCGGCGCTCCCTCGCGGTCCGGCGCCTGACCCACACCCGCGACGTCGAGGCCGACCCCGTCTTCGCCCGGGACGGCAAGACCATCTACTTCCTCCGCGGCGACAACCTCTTCGCCCTCTCCCTCGGAGACGGCTCTCTGCGCCAGCTCACGGACATCCGCAAGGGCCCCGAGCCGCGGGAGAAGAAGGCCGAAGGACAACGCAAGTTCCTCGAGGACCAGCAGAAGGAGCTCTTCGAGCACATCCGCATCGAGGTCGAGCGCCAGGGCCGCGAGAAGGCCCGCCGCGAGGCCCGCGAAGCGCGCCAGCCCCGGCCGATCTACATCGACAAGGACGAGCGGGTCATGGGACTCGCCGTCGAGCCCGGCGGCCGCTACGCGATCCTCCGCGTCGGCAAGCAGCCCGCCGACGCCCGCCAGACCCTCGTCCCCGACTGGGTCACCCGCTCCGGCTACACCGAGCCGATGAACGTCCGCTCCAAGGTCGGCGACGCCCAGAGCGAGGGCCGACTCGCCCTCGTCCCCCTCGAGACCGGTGAGGCGAAGTGGCTAAAGCTCGGCCGCCAGCCCGCCGCCGACTCCGCCGACCCCAACGCCGGCAAGCTCGCCACCGCCGCCTTCATCGGCTGGAACCGCCAGGGCGACAAGGGGCTCATCGCCGCGACCAGCTACGACTACAAGGACCGCTGGCTCTACGTCCTCGATGCCGCGTCCGGCGAGCTCACCGAAGTCGCCCACGACCGCGACGACGCCTGGATCGGCGGCCCCTGCGACACCGAGTGCATGGGCTGGCTCCCCGACGGCCGCACCGTCTACTTCACCAGCGAGCGCGACGGCCACAACCACCTCTACACCGTCGCCGCCGACGGCACCGGGCTCCGCCAGCTCACCCGCGGCGAATGGGAGATCTCCGCGGTCGACGTCGCCCCCGACGAGGATCGCTTCTACCTGACCACCTCCGAGGGATCGCCCTTCGAGCTCCACTTCTTCCACATGCGCTTCGACGGCTCGGGCCGGACCCGCATCACCTCCCGCCCCGGCCAGCACGAGGCCACCCCCTCGCCCGACGGCAAGCGCCTCGCCGTCGTCTACTCCTTCGCCAACCGGCCGCCCGAGCTCTTCCTCATGGACAACAAGGCCGGCGCCGAGATGCGGCAGGTGACGACGTCGCCCACCGAGGCCTGGCGCTCCTTCGGCTGGATCGCCCCCGAGATCATCCGCTTCCCCGCCCGCGACGGCGCGAGCGTGCCGGCCCGCATCTACCGGCCCCGCGACCTCGGCGCACGGCCCAACGGCGCCGCCGTCATCTTCGTCCACGGCGCCGGCTACCTCCACAACGTCCACAACGGGTGGTCGACGTACTACCGCGAGTACATGTTCCACCACCTCCTCGCCTCCCGCGGCTACGTCGTCCTCGACATCGACTACCGCGGCTCCGCCGGCTACGGCCGCGACTGGCGCACCGCGATCTACCGCCACATGGGCGGCAAGGACCTGACCGACCAGATCGACGGCGCCCGCTACCTCGTCGAGCACGAAGGCGTCGAAAGCTTCGACAGGATCGGGATCTACGGGGGGTCGTACGGCGGGTTCATCACCCTCATGGCGCTCTTCACCGCACCCGAGAGCTTCGGCGCCGGCGCCGCGCTCCGCGCGGTCACCGACTGGGCTCACTACAACCACTGGTACACCAGCCGGATCCTCAACCTCCCCCACGGCGACGAGGAGGCCTACCGCCGCTCCTCGCCGATCTACTTCGCCGAGGGGCTCGAGGACCCGCTCCTCATCGCCCACGGGATGGTCGACACCAACGTCCACTTCTCCGACGTCGTCCGGCTCGCGCAACGCTTGATCGAGCTCGGGAAGTCGGGGTGGGAGATGGCCGTCTACCCCGTCGAGAACCACGGCTTCGTCGAGCCCTCCTCCTGGACCGACGAGTACCGCCGCATCCTCGATCTCTTCGAACGGCACATCGGCTCCCCCCGGGCCGCCGCCTCGGAGAACCAACCGTGAGGCACGTCCGTTCCGCCGCCGCGGCCCTCGGACTCCTCGCCCTCGCCGCCTGCGGCGCGGGCGAGGACGGACCGATCTACCTCGGACTCGCCGGCCCCATCAGCCAGCCCAACGGCCGGTCGTTCCGCCTCGCCGCCGAGATGGCCGTCGACGAGATCAACCGCGCCGGCGGCATCCGCGGCCGACGCCTCGAGCTCGTCCAGCTCGACGACCAGGCCAACCCCGAACGCGCCATCGAGGTCGCCACCGAGCTCCGCGACGACCCGCGGATCGTCGCCGTCATCGGCCACATCAACTCCGCCGCGACGATCGAGGCCGCCAAGATCTACAACGACGAGGACAACGGCGTCCTCCAGATCTCCCCGGCCTCCAGCAGTCCCCTCGTCACCGAGGCCGGGCCCTGGACCTTCCGCGTCTGCCCAAGCGACCTCCAGCACGGGCCGACCCTCGCCTCCTGGACCTACGAACGCCTAGGCCGCCGCCGCGCCGCCGTCCTCTACGCCAACGACGACTACGGGCGCGGCCTCCTCGACACCTTCTCCCGCGCCTTCGAGGAGGCGGGCGGCACCATCGTCGCACGCGACCCGTTCCTCCCCTCGCTCATCACGTCGCCCGACGCGCTCGACCCCTACCTCGAGCGCGCCATCGCCGCGGGGATGGACGCCCTCGTCGTCGCCGGCCAGGCGGCCGAGGCCCTCACGATCCTCACCGCCGCACGACGCCTCGGCTTCCACGGTCCCGTCCTCGGCGCCGACGGGATCACCAACCTCCGCGATGCGGGCGAGATCGCCGAAGGGGTCTACATCACCTCCGCCTTCCTCCCCGACCGCCCGACCGAGCGCGCCCAGAAGTTCGTCCGCGACTACGTCGCACGGTACGAGGAGCTCCCCGACCACCGCGGCGCCATGGCCTACGACGCCATCCACCTCGTCGCCCGGGCCCTCGCCGAGGTCGGGACCGACCGCCGCACGCTCCGCGACCACATCGCACGCGTCGGCTCCGAGCTCCCCGCCTACGAGGGCGTCTCGGGGACCATCATCTTCGACGAGAACGGCGACGTCGCCGGGAAGGACGTCGCCGTCGGGATCGTTCGGCAGGGCAGGATCCTCACCGCCTCCTGATCCCGCCGCGCCCGGATGCGAAACGCCCTCCGAGCGGGTTCGAACCCGCTCGGAGGGCGTTCGATTCAGGACCGGCGACCCCCGGCCCACCCCCACCCCAACGCCGACCTCCCTGGGCCGCTCCGGCGGCGGGAGCGCCGCGCCGATCTCAAGACCGCCGCATTATCCCCGCAGTACCTTGTCCGCGTACCCGTTCTCGGGGTTGCGGCCCTGACGCAGCAGCCGGTCCACCGTCCCCGGACCCCGGTTGTACGCCGTCAGCGCCAGCCGAATGTTCCCGTTGTACTTGTTCAGCAGGTAGTCCAGGTACCGGAACCCGATACGCAAGTTCGTCCGCGTGTCGAAGAGGTCGCTCCGCTTCGTCCCGGGCGCGAGCCACTGCGCCGTCGACGGGAGCACCTGCGTCAGCCCCACCGCGCCCGCGCTCGAGACCGCATTGCGGCGGAAGCTCGACTCCGTTCGCACCAGTCCGAACGCGATTCGCGGCTCGATTCCCTCCGCGACCGCCGCCGCGTGGATCTCTTCCGCCAGCGCCACGGGGATCCGGAACTGCCGCGCAAATCGCTCGGCCACCGCGTCACGCTCCCGCTCCAGCGCCTTCGCGCGCCACGCATCCCCTACGGTCGCGTTCGCCGCCACCGGCTTCCCGACCGCACCCCGTGCGGACACCTCCATCGCACCCGACGACACCCCGGCCGTCGCGAGCATCCGCCCCGACCCCGGCGCCACCGCCGCAGCGGCCGACCGCTCCGTCTGGTCGGTCAAGAGAAATCCTCCGGCCGGCGCCATCAGCACCAGCCCCATTACCATCATCCTGGCCGGTCGCCGCACGCGCTCGTACAGCGCCCTGACCTCGGGGATCCAACGCTGCATCGCGTCTCCCTCCCTCCGGTTTCGGGTGTGTGTAGCCCGCTGCGGGCGGGCTCGAGCCTGCACGACCCTCTGGCCGCACACGAACGGTTTCTTATACACCCCACCGGCTGGAGCGGTTCCGCGAAAAACCGTACAACTGATTGTCCGACACTAGTTTACGACGATAGCGTGACCGTCGCCGGCGTGCCGAGCCGCAACGTCACACTGCGGGTCACCGTCTGCGTCCGCGCCTCGTTCGTCGCGATGACCGTCACCGCCTGACGCGCGGGACGGGTGATCACGAATCGGCCCTGGCTGTTGGCCGAGACCGTGCCGAGCAGGTGGGCGCCCGTGCCATCGTCGTACGAGATGATCATCGGGTACGGCATCGAGTTCTGGACCTCGAGCGTGTAGGCGGGCCCCGGCTCGCTCTCGACGGCCACGCCCCGGGTGCAGGCGGCGGCGAGGACGAGGACGGCGGCGAGGACGGGGAGACGGGCGAGGATCGTTCGGCGCATCGAGCTCCTCCTTCGACATTCGGTTCGACCTGTCCGGGCTTTTCCGGCTCCGCGTGCGGGAAACCCTACGCCGCCGCGGCGGCGCGCGGTCCCAATCTCGCCTCGCGTGTCGGCCTCCGCCACCCCTATGCGGGCGGGGCTCCCCAGCGATTGCGCCGGCCTGCCCGAACTCCGCATTCCGCCGCGATTCTCCCCCTCCCCGGGGCCCATCCCTTGCAGAATTTCGGGGCAAGGGAGTCCGGATCGACGTCACGGGAATCGTGGAGGTGCATGTCTATGAGGTCCGCAGCCCTGGGAATCGCGGCGCTCGTCGTGCTGGGCGGGTGCCGCACCGCGGAGGTCGAGACCGGGCCGGGTCCCGGAGCGCAGCCCGCGCCGCCGACGGCAAACGCCCTCCCCGCCGGGTCGATCCTCGAAGTCGAGCTGAACCAGACCATCGGCACGGATGAGAGCCGCGTCGGCGACCGCTTCACGGCGACGGTCACCGAGCCGATCGTCGCGCGGAACGGGCAGGTCGTCGTGCCGAGGGGCTCGACGGTGAGCGGAGTGGTCACGGGGCTCGATCCCTCCGAGCGCATCGGCGACCAGGCCGCGATCCGCGTGAACTTCGACCGAATCACCATCCGCGGTAGGAGCTATCCCTTCACCGCGGAGGTCGTGGACACCGACGTGAAGCTCGAAGGCGAGGTCGAGAGAGGCGTGACGGGTGCGGCGATCGGCGCGGTCGCGGGGGCGGCGCTGGGTGCGATCATCGGCGGCGACGTCGCGGACATCCTGATCGGCGGCGCGCTCGGCGCCGGCGCGGGCACGATCATCTCCCTCGGGATCGGTCAGGTCGACGCCAAGCTCCCCGCGGGGACCGACATGACCCTGCGGACCACGAGCAACATCAGCCTTCGTTAGGACGGCGACGATGGTCGAACCCTACGATCGGTACAAGAAGCCGCAGGACATCGGCGCGGGCTCGCCGGCCTCGGGCGAGGCGAAGCGGCAGGGCATCAGCGGGGCGCGCGGCGGACCTCGGCAGGCCCGGACCCGCGGCATCTCGAAGCAACCGGCCCAGACCTCCGGCCGGCGGTCCGTGCGCCACCAACAGGCGCCGACTCAGCGCAAGAGCTTTGCTCCCGAGGAGAACCCGGCGGAGCAGGGAACCGGCGAGCCGAGCCCCGATCGCCTCCGCACCCGGTCCCGGGAGCAGGGGATCGAGCCCCGGAGCGGGAGCCACGTCGCCCACGGCGAGAGGACGCAGGAACGCGCGGTGCAAGGTCCACCCGACCGCGGCCACACCCGCTACGGGCGCCAGAAGGTGCCGGGCCAGCCCGAACGCCCGATCCCGCTGGAACGGGACCCCGAGGAGTTCACCTGACCCACGCCGGCGCGCCATCTCCTTCAACGCGACCGCGTGCTTCGGCTGTGCCGCGGTGGCATCGAAGGGGATGGCGGCGTCGATCGCTCCGGGATTGGGATCGCGCGAAAGTCTCGAATCAGGCGGGTTTCAGCTGATCCACGGGAATCGGCGTGGCCGTACGCACGCAGTCGCGCCCCTCCTGCTTCGCCCGGTAGAGCGCGGCATCCGCCGCGGCCAGAAGCTCGGCGCGGGACGCCATCTCCGGGCTGTACGTCGCCACGCCGACGCTGACCGTGATCGGCCCGCATGGAAGCTCCAACGACCGCAGCGCCGTCCGGACCCGCTCCACGAAGCCGAGCCCGCCCTCCAACCCACAGGAGGAGAGGACCGTGATGAACTCCTCCCCGCCGTAGCGCGCGGAGAAATCCATCTTCCGCGTCTTCGAGGCGAGGAGCTTGCCGAACGCGACGAGCGCCGCATCCCCCGCCGCGTGCCCGTAGAGGTCGTTGTATTCCTTGAACCGGTCGATGTCGAAGAAGATGACCGTCAACGGACGGCCCCGCTGTGCGGCGGCGAACTCCTTCTCGAGGAAGAGGTGCGCGTAGCGCCGGTTCGGTAGCTCCGTCAACTCGTCCGTCAACGCCATGAGCTCCGCCCGCGCCCGCTGCCGGTGCAGCAGCTCCGTGACCCAGCCGATCCCGAGCGAGATCCCCGCGTACGCCACCACCACGGCGAGCAGCAGCGGCGATTGCCCGGCGCCGCTCCCCGTCGCCTTGACCACCACCTGCGTCACCGAGAGTACCGCCATCCCGGCGGCCAGCGCGGTCGCGGCACCCTGCCACCCCCGGTAGTACGCGAGGAGAAAGGCCGGCACCAGGGCGAGCAACCAGAGGAGCACCTCGTATTCGCCCGCCCCATCGGCGAAGAAGAGCTGCGCGGCCACCGGGACCGCGAGCGCCCCGAACGACAGGACGAGCGCCGTGGTCGGGATCTTCGGACGCGGGAGATACCAGATCGGGGTCATGAACCGCTCACCGGAGGACGACCGGGCCACTGCACCCGGCCATTGCTCAAAGTAACGACTCCGAACGACCGAGCCAAGTCACGGCGCCCCCACCCCTCCCGCCGCCCCGCACACACGTCCTCACTCCCCTCACCGGCGCAGCAGCCAGTCCGCGAGCCAGAGCCCCGCCACCACATCGTACGCGAAGTGCCCGAGCATCGAGGGGAGCACGCTCCCCGTCGCCAGGAACGGCACCGCCATCAAACCGCCGAGCACCCCCGCACGCACCACCCCGGCGGCGCCCTGGTACGCGTGCAGCAGGCCGAAGACCGCGGCACTCATCACCGCCGCCAGAGCGACCGATCCCGTCGCCACCCCGAGCGCAGGGATCAGGAAACCTCGGAATACCAGCTCCTCCCCCACCCCCGCCGAGAACGCAAGGCCCACGAACGCCGCCCGCTCCGATCGCGTCCTCGGGAGCAGCTCCACGACCCACCGGCTCTCCCGCAACCCCAGCGCCCGCCCGGCGGCAGCCACCGCCAGCGCCGCCACCGCCACCCCCACCCCCCACCCGACGAACGCACCCACCCCCGGCATCACGAGCCCCAACCGCGCCGGCACCATCCCGCTCCACCCCGCCGCCAGCAACGCACCCCCGGCAAGCCCCCACAAACCCAGAGCCGACGAGACGTACACCGCGAGCCGCGGCAGCGCCGTGACCTCCCCTCCAAGCGCCACCGCCTGCCCCACCCCGAGCACCGGCAAAACCACCAACACCAGCACCACGAAGGCGCGCGCGGGCCACGGGAGCGGCGCCGCCGCCACCCACGCCAGCACCGCAGCCCCGACCATCGCCACCCACACCGATCGAGCCATCACCGTCCGCACACCACCTCTCGCAGGTCCCCGAAACGAACCGGGCGGAGCGAGGCACCCCTCGCTCCGCCCGCCACGCTCCGATTCGCGTGACCTTCTAGTTCATCGAAACGATCCGGCGCACGAACGGCATCCGCGCCAGATTCTCCGCCTGCGTGCCATCGACCTCCGCAACCAGCGTCGATCCGTCCGGAGCGACCTCGATGATGTTCGCCACACCCCCCGTGTGCTCGATCTCCTGAAGGACCCGGTACGCCCGCATCATCGACGCCGTCGTGTTCCGTCCACCATGGATCTCGACGCGCACCCGCATCGGCACCACCGATGCCACCACGGCTGCGCCCCGCAGATTCAGCTTCTCCGCCGCGCCACGCCGGCGCAGTCGCCTCGGACGGCGGAACGGCACGCCGCCCATCTCCTGGTTCCCGTACATCCCATGCCTCCCTGTATCTTCAAGGCCCGCGTCGCCGCGGCCCTATCGTTCATTGGACCGTCCCCGGCCACCACCGGGGACGGCAGACCACACCCCGGTCGGGGTGCAGCCTGCCCAATGTACATGTTCGATGACAGAGCGCAAGGGTTTCGTTCGGCGACTCGCCCCGGCGCGCGACCCGTTGGAGGCGGCGCCGGGCTCAGACCCCCAGCCGACGAATCAGCGCCGGCGCCGCCGCGACCACCGCCACCCCGAGCACCAGCCCGGCGACGGCGTCCGTCGCGTAGTGGAAGCCGCCGTAGATCGCGCCGAGCGCCAGCGCGGTGGAGAGCACGAAGAGGAACGGCGCGAGGCGGGGCAGATACCGCAACGCCAGCACCGATTGCGCGAAGGCCACGCCCACGTGCGACGAGGGGAACGCCGCGCCCTGGCTCGACCCGGCCTCCAGGACCCGGTGCGCCAGCTTGTAGAACGCCCCCGCCGCGATCTCGCCCCCCGGCGCCGGGAAGAGGTAGCGCGGCCCCTGGACCGGGAAGTAGATGAAGAAGAGGTAGTGGACGAAGAACGTCAGCATCACCCCGAAGGTCACCCGCCGGAAGTCGTCCAACCGCCCCGTGAGGTAGAGGATCAACGGCGGGCCGTAGATGATGAAGTAGTACGAGAGATAGGCGGCGTGCAGCGTCTCCGAGAGCGGAAGCACCGGGTACGCCCGGGCCAGCTCCCGGCTCGGCTGCCCGCCGAAGATCGCCTCCTCCCAACCCTGGATGATCGGGTCGAAGTAATGCCCGTCGAAGACCGCCTTGTTCAGGATGGCGAGCTCGGTGTAGAGGGCGGGGATGAGGAGGAGCGGGTACCAATCCGCGAGCACTCGCGTCACCCGGGGCCAGCGCGTCTCGAGCGCCGCCCCCACGGCCGCCGCCGCGTGGGGCCGGAGCGCGAGCCACGCCGCCGCGATGTGGAGCGCGGCCAGCACCGGCCACGCCGCGGGACGATACGGGAACGCCAGCGCGACCCCGGAGACCAGGCTGTAGACCCCGAAGAGGCGGTGCATCGCACGCCCCGGCACCGCCTCCCCCGCGACCGCCCCCACCGCGGCCGTTCCTACGACGTCGGTCACCCCGCCCCGAGCGACTTCTCGTAGATCCTGTACGTCTTGTAGACGCGGGCTCCCATCCGCTCGAGCCCCCGGCGCATCTCCCAATTGTCCTCCAGAATCCACGAGCACTCCGCCCGCCGGTACCCGGCCTTCGCGCCCTCTTCGAAGATCGCCAGGTACAGCATCGCGTCCAACCCCTTCCGCCGGAAACCAGGCTTCAGGCCGAGCGTGAGCACCCGCAGCGCGTCGATCGACTTTCGGTACCAGAGCAGCTTCAGCACCCCGAGCGGGAAGAGCCTGCCGTTCAATCGCTTCAGCACCTGGTTGAAGTCCGGGAGCGCCAGCGCGAAGCCAGCCGGCTCGCCGTTCGCCTCCGCGATCTGGCAGAGCCGCGGGTCGACGATCGGACGGAGCTGCTTCGCGAGGTGCGCGAACTCCTCATCCGTCATCGGGACGAACCCCCAGTTCCTCTCCCAGGCGCTGTTGTAGATCTCCTTGATGATCCGCACCTCGTCCGCGAACCGCCGCATCTCCATCGGCCGCACGCGGATCCCCTCCGACTCCCGCAGCCGGGCGACCCCGCGAACCAGCCGCTCCGGCGGACGCTGGTCGTCGATCAGGTAGGCCAGCAGGTCCTTCGCCTTCCCGTACCCGGCCCCTTCGATCAGCGCGCCGTAGTACGACGGCGAGTGCCCCATCATCACCATCGGCGGGGACTCGAAGCCGTCGACGAGCACGCCGAGCGGCGCCTCTTCGTTCGTCGAGAAGCTCATCGGCCCCTGGACCCGCTCGATCCCCCGGGCCCGCAGCCACCCCTCCGCCTCGGCAAGGAGCGCCGCCGCGGCTTCGGCATCGTCGAGGCACTCGAAGAAGCCGAAGAACCCGGTCCGCTCGCCGTGGAAGTCGATGTACTGCCGATTCACGATCGCCGCGATCCGGCCCACGACCTCGTCCCCCCGCCACGCGAGGAAGTACTCGACCTCGGCGTGGCGATGGAAGGGGTGCTTCCCCCGGTCCAGGACCGCATTCACGTCGGCGAGCAGCGGCGGGACCCACGCCGGATCCCCGGCGTAGATCCGCCACGGGAGCCGCACGAACCGCTTCAGCTCCGACGGCCCCGTGACGGGACGGACTTCGACTCGGATCGCCGCGGCCACGCTAGATCACGGCCATCGTCCGGCCGACGCGCGCGAACGCGTCGAGGACGAAGTCGACGTGGTCATCGGTGTGCGTCGCCATGAGCGAGATCCGGAGCCGGCACGAGTTCTCCGGGACCGCAGGCGGCGCCACAGGGTTCGTGAAGACGCCGGCGTCGAAGAGCTCCTTCCAGAAGACGAACATCTCATCGATGTTCCCGACCAGCACCGGGATGATCGGCGTCTCGCTCTGGCCGAGGTCGTAGCCGAGGCTCTTCAGCCCCTCGTACATCCGACGGGTGTTGTGCCAGAGCCGCTCCCGCCGCTCCGGCTCCTCCTCGATGACGTCCAGCGCGGCCAGCACCGTGGCCACCGAGGCCGGCGGCATGCTCGCGCTGAAGATCAGCGAGCGGGCGTGATGCTTGAGGTAGTGGATCACCGACTCCGGCCCCGCCACGACGCCGCCGATCGAGGCCAGCGACTTCGAGAACGTCGCCGTGATCAGCCCGACCCGGTCCTCCAGCCCGAAGTGCTGCGCCGTCCCGCCGCCGTTCGCGCCGAGGACGCCGATCGAATGGGCGTCGTCGACCATGATCTCCGCCCCGTGCAGCTCGGCCAACGCCACCAACCGCGGGAGGTCGACGATGCTCCCCTCCATCGAGAAGATCCCGTCGGTCACGATCAGCTTCCCCGCATCCGGCGGCGCCTGCGCCAGCAGCCGCTCCAGCGCCTCGAAGTCGCCGTGCGCGTATCGATGCACCGCGCCGTACGAGAGCCGGGCGCCGTCGATGATGCAGGCGTGGTCCAGCTTGTCCAGGTACGCGACGTCGCCACGGCCGACCAGCGTCGCGATCACACCGAGGTTCGTCTGGTAACCGGTGCTGAAGACCAGCGCCGCCTCCTTGTTCAGGAATCGGGCGAGCCGCTCCTCCAGCACCTCGTGCATGTCCAGGGTCCCGTTCAGGAATCGGCTCCCGGTGCAGCCGCTTCCGTACCGGTAAAGCGCGGTCTTCGCCGCCTCCAGCACCTTCGGATGGTGCGTGAGCCCCAGGTAGTTGTTGGAGCCCACCATCACCTTGCGCTCGCCCCGGATCACCACCTCCGTGTCGTACGACGCCTCGATCGGGGCGAAGTACGGATAATAGCCCGAGGCCTGGAGCTCTCGGGCACGGGTGAACCGGTGGCACTTGTCAAACAGACTCATTGACGCTCCAGCACTCGATCGTGCGACGGCTCAAAGCCACCCCCGAGCGCGGTACCAGGCGGCGGTCTGCGCCAGCCCCTCCGGCAGCGGGATCCGCGGCGTGAATCCGTACTCACGTCGCAAGGCCTCGGTTTCGCACAGCCAGCCGGGAGCCAGGAGCTCCCTGACCTTGTCTCGGTTGAACATCGTGGACCGGCCCAGCAGGGACGCGGCCCGCTCGTTGATCGCCGCGGCTGCGGCGACGATCCCGCCGGGTATCTTCACGACCTTCGGGCGGCGCCCCACGGCCCGCCCGATCCACTCGACGACTTCGCCCCAATCGTATGCCCTGGGCTCCGCCACGTGGTAGATCCCCGTCGCGCCTCGCGCCTCCCCGGCGAGGGCCAGCGCCTCGGCGAGGTCGCCGACGTGGACCATCTGGATGAGCCGCCGCGGTCCTGCAGGGATCGGCACCACCCCGCGGGCGGCCATCCGGAAAAACCGCAACAACTCCCGGTCACGCGGGCCGTAGACGGCCGGCGCCCGGAGCACCACCACCTCCACCGAACCCTGTGCGTCTAGGCAGATCCGTTCCGCAGCCAGCTTGGAACGGCCGTAGGCCGTGAGCGGGCTGGGCGCATCGCCGCGATCCACGGGCCGGTCGCCCCGGGCGGGGCCGGCCGCGGCGAGGGAGCTGAGCAGGACCACCCGGCGAGGCGGCCGTTGGGCGGCCCGGATCGCTGCGATCAGCCGCTCGGTTCCGGAGGCGTTGACCCGATGGTACTCCGCCTCCGACCGTGCGTGCGTCAGCGCCGCGAGGTGGTAGACGACGTCCACGCCGTCGACGCCCCGGGCGAGGACGTCGGGGTCGTCGAGCCCTCCCGTGATGCGCTCGATGCCGGGCCGATGCAGGGCCGTCGTGTCGCTCGTGCGGCGCACGAGCGCACGCACCGCGATCCCGCGGCCGGCGAGCGCCTCGACCAGGTGGGATCCGACGAAACCCGTCGCCCCCGTGACGAAGACCCGCGTCGCTTCCGCCGATTCGACCACCGAACGCTGCCGTTCTAAGGTGTGCGCCCCGACCCAAAAAGGCAATGCTCCGCCTCGCCCTCCGGCCGCACCGAACGCACCCTTCCACCCCGAAGGGCCCGCCCCCCGGATGATGAAACCGCGAGGTCCGACCGTCGCATACGACGATCGAGGAGCGGCTCGCGTCGCAGGGTGGCCGGAGCCGCTCGGCCGGGGAGGTCGGCGCCATGGGAAACAGCGGAAGCTAGACAGGCGCGAGGCGGCGGTCAAGGCGATGGGCCCGGGGGCTGCCGGCGCCCCGGGCACCTCCAGCCGGCGGACGCGCCGGCGACGGCACGGCTCAGGGCATCGCGGCGGCGAGCTCCTCCTCCACCACCCCCACGGCGTGGTCGAGCTGGTCCTCGGTGATGACGAGCGGGGGGACGAAGGCAAGGACGTTGGCATCCGGCCCCTCGCTCAGGAGGAGGACGCCGCGGCGGAGGGCCCCGCCGACGACCCGGGCGGCCAGCTCCGAGGCCGGCCGGCGGCTCGCGCGATCCTCGACGAGCTCGACCCCCTGGAGGAGCCCGGCCCCGCGCACGTCGCCGACCGCCGGGTACCGCTCCCGCCACCCTTCCAGCCGCTCGCGCAGCCGGGCGCCGAGGCGGGCCGACCGCTCGACCAGTCCGCCGGCCTCGATCTCCTCGATATGCGCCAGCGCCGCCGCGCATGCGATCGGGTTGCCCAGGAAGGTGCTCGTGTGGATCGCCTCCCCCATCGAGGGGGGCCACGCCTCCATCACCGTCGGTCTCCCGATCGCCGCGCTCAGGGGGAGCATCCCGGTGAGCGCCTTCCCCACCGTCATGATGTCCGGCACCGTGCCGGTGTGCTCACAAGCGAACCACCGGCCCGTTCGCCCGAAGCCGGTGTAGATCTCGTCGAAGATCAGGACCGCCCCGCGCTCGTCGCAGAGCCGGCGCAGTCGCGGCAGGAAGTCTTCCGGCGGGACCACGATCCCGCCCCGCCCCTGGATCGGCTCGACGACGACCGCGCCGATCGGCGAGTCGGTGCCCTCCGCTTCGTCGAACAGCTGCGCCACCGCCTCGAGCGATCCCTCGACCGGGTCGCCCGGCCCCGTCCAGCGGTACGGGTGCGGGTACGGCGCGAAACGGATCCCGGCGTAGAGCTGGGTCATGAACGGCCGCCGGAACTCGCCCCGCCACGTCGTCGCCAGCGCGCCGTACGTCAGGCCGTGGTACCCGCCCGTGAAGGCGACGACGCCCGGCCGGCCGGTGTGGAGCACCGCCGTCTTCAGCGCCGCCTCGACCGCCTCCGCCCCGGCGCTCGCCAGGATCCCGACGCCGAGGTCGCCCGGCGCCAGCGCCGCCAGCCGCTCCAGGAGCCGGACCTTCACCTCCGGCGGGTAGACGTCGCCGAGCCCGTGGGCGAGGGTCGCCGCCTGCGCCCCGACCGCCGCGGCGACCCGCGGGTTCGCGTGCCCCGCCGCCGCCACGCCGAACCCCGACGTCAGGTCGACGTAGACGTTCCCGTCCGCGTCGCGCACGTTCGCACCCCGCGCCGCCACCCAGAAGATCGGCGGCTCTCCCTCCAGCCGCGTGATGTTGCGCGACTCCACCGCCGCCAGCCGTTCCGCCAGCCGCCTCGACGCCGGCCCCGGGACCGGCGTCGCCACCCGCGGCAACGCCTCGCCAAACCGCTCCTCCGTCATGCGATCCTCCAGACTCCGTCCCCGGCCCCGCCCTGGACCACCCCTTGCACTCCTTGGGATCGGGACCGGAAGGAGGTAGTATGGCTCGATTCGACCGGATGCGCTACGACTACCGCGGCCCGGAGTACGACCGGCGCTACGGCCGCTACGAGGGGGCGTTCGCGCGCCGCTTCGCCCTCGAGCGATGGGAGCTCGAGAAGGAGCACCGCCACGGCCGCGCCCGGCACCGCGCCCCGCCCCTCTTCGACAAGGAGTTCGCTTACGAGGACCGCGCCTATTCGCGCCGCTACTGGCCGCCGGCCATGCGGCGCGCCCAGCGCATGTACTGATCCGGGGAGGAGCGATGGTCCGGAAGCAGATGGAAGGCGACAACCGCCAGCTCCGGCGAAAGGCGAGGCAGGCCCGGAAGCGCGGACGGCTGCCGAGCGAGGTCGGCGCCACGACCGGCGCCTCCAAGCAGCGGCTGCACCTGCGCGACGATGAGGATCACGGGGAGAAGATCGAAGCGATCCGACAGGGGAAGCAGAAGGTCATCCGGGAGAACACCCCCGAGGCGCGGCCGCGCAGCCGGCGCCCCTACAACCCGATGACCCGGACGACGCACCTCTGAAACCGCGATCTCGGGATCGCGGCGCGCTCCGCTGGAAGGGGGCTCCGCCGGGTCGGCGGCCCGGCCATCGCTACCGCCGCCGCCCTTCCACGCGCCGCGCGGCCAGGAGCGCCGCCGCGGCGCCGATCGCGATCCCCGCGACCGCGGCGCCGACGAGGACGAGCGCCCGGTTGCGCGCCGCCGACCGACCGACGTCGACCGGCGATAGGGCCTCGGCCACCGATTCCTGCTCCACCTCGGGTCCCTCGCCGGGCGGCGGCTCCGGCAACCCGGCGCCCGCCGCCTCCCGCCGCTCCGCCTCCTGTCGGAGGGTCGACCCGGCCTCCGCCGTCAGCTCCCGCAGCAGCGCGACGCTCTGCGAACGGCGGCACGCCCGGCACTCGGCCTCCTCCGCCAGCCGCGCCGAGCGGTTGACGTAAACCAGCTCGCCGCCGCACTCGGGACACCGCGCCCCCGCCAGCGCCGGGATCAGAGCGTCGTAAAGGGCGCGCCGCGAGATGCCGAGCCGGTCCGCGATCTCGGCCACCGACAGTTCGGTCTCCCAGTACAACCGGCTCACCTCCGCGGCGAGCGCATCGCGGTCGTTCGACATGGGGGTCTCCGGGCTGCGGATCGGGTCGAGACTCGGCCGGCAAGATACGGTCCGCTGCGGCACCGGGCCAGGCGGGTGGGATGCCGCAGAGCCCCGGTGAAACTCCCGCCAGCACGCACGCGTAAGAGCACGGCATCGGTTTCACTCGAACGTTTCTCCACTCGGCCCATGCCCATCGCCGCTCTTGCCATCCTCTTCGCCCTCCAGGCCGGAACCGCCCCCCGGGCCGACAACGGGGCCGACCCGACCCGCACCCGCGCGGATACCGTCGTCGTCGACCCGGCCCTCCTCGCCGATGCGTACCTCGACCCCGGCGCACGGGAGCTCGTCCGCCGCGCCCGCGAGCGCCGCGCCGCTGTCGACCAGTCGATCCGCGCCTACCGAGCCCTGGCCAGGGAACGGATCTCCGTGGGCATCCGCGCGCTCCGCCGCGAGCGGCTCCTCTACCGCAGCGAAACCGCCGCCCGCATCCACTGGCGGCGCTTCGGCGCATCGGAAATCGAGGTCCTCGGCGCTCGGGAGGCGATCCCCATCGCGCTACCCGGCGTACGCGTCCCCGAGCACATCCACGGGTCGCTTCCCCACCTCGCGATCGACCCGGCGGGCGAACGGGTCGTCATCGGCTTCGGGAGCAACGACGGGGACGACAAATCCCGCCGCGCCTTCGCTCCCCTCGCCACGGGGAGCGAGGCCGACTATCGCTTCGCCTCCGGCGACACCACGACGATCCGCCTCCCCGACGGCCGCGAGGTCCGGCTCGTCGAGCTCAAGCTCATCCCCAGGAGGCGGGACTTCCGCCTCGTCAGCGGCTCGCTCTGGCTGGAAACCGACTCCTATGCCGTCGTCCAGGCGGTCTTCCGCCTGGCCCGGGCGTTCGACCTCGAGCGCGACGCCGACGAGGACGACGTCGAGGATGTCCCGGGGATCCTCAAGCCGATCCGCGCCGACATCCACTTCGTCACGATCGACTACGGCCTCTGGGAGATGCGCTGGTGGCTCCCCCGCCTCGTCGCCCTCGAGGGGATCGCCCAGGCCGGGCCGCTCATCCGGGTCCCCGTCCGCTACGAACGCCTCTACTCCGAGTACGAGATCCTGGGCGACACCGTCGCGCTCCCCCCGGTCACCCTCGCCCTCGCCGGCGACTCGCTCGGCGAACGCTGTCGCGGCCGGGGGTGCATCTGCGATGGCGGCCGCTGCCGCCGGGTCCACGTCCGGCTCCCCGACGACACCGCGTCGCTCCTGACCAGCGAGCTCCTCCCCCCATCGATCTTCGAGGAGGGCGACGTGCTCCTGAGCGGCGATGACGTGCGCAACGTCACTCAGATCCTGGGGAGCGCCATCGGCGCCCCCGCCGAGCTCGGCCGCCCCCGCCTCGTCTGGGGTTTCGACCGGCCGGGGCTCGTTCGCTACAACCGCGTCGAGGGGCTCTCCATCGGCGCCCGGGCCGAGATCGAGCTCGGCGACCTTGCCGCGGACCTCACCGCCCGCCTCGGGACCGCCGACCTCGAGCCGGGTGTCGAGGCCGGCATCACGCGCGACGGCATCGAACGCGGGTACCGCCTCGTCGCCTACCGGCGACTCGCGCCGGTCGACCCGACCACGCGGCCGTTCGGGTTCTCCAACTCCCTGTCCGCCCTCCTCTTCGGCCGCGACGACGGGGACTACTACCGAGCCCTCGGGGTCGAGCTCGCGGGCCGCCCCGCGGAGACCCGCCCGGCCTGGTACGCCTGGCGCATTTACGCGGAGCGGCAGCGGCCGGCACGGGTCGAGACCCGGGCCAGCCTCCGCAGGCTCCTCGACCGCGACGCCGATTTCCGGCCGAACATCGAGGCCGACCGCGCCGACCAGATCGGCGCCGCCCTCGACCTCCGCATCGCCCGTGGCCTCGACCCGGTCGGGTTCCGCTGGGAGGCCGGGCTCTCCCTCGACGGCGCGACGGGGGCCTTCCGCTACTTCCGCCCCGCCGCGTCGCTGCGCCTCACCGCGCCCCTCCCCGGCCCCCTCGTCGGCGCGATCGAGGGCGCCGCGGGGACCTCCTTCGGCGAGGTCCCCGCGCAGGCCGAATGGTTCGTCGGCGGCCCCACCACCGTCCGGGGCTACGACCCGCTCACCGCGACCGGCACCGCCTTCTGGCGCGGCCGGGCCGAAGTCGCGACCTCCTTCCCCGGCGCCCGCGTCGCCCTCTTCACCGACGCAGGCTGGGCCGGCCCGCGCGAAGCCTTCACCGCCGACGACCCGCTCCTCGCCTCCGGCGTCGGCGTCAGCCTCCTCGACGGCCTCCTCCGCTTCGACCTCGCCCGCGCGCTCCATGCGCCGACCGGGTGGAAGGCGCACTTCTACATCGACGCGACGCTGTGAGGCGGGGGCGCGACGACGACGCGCCCGCCGCCGGACACGCTCCGATCACGCGGCCCCCGGCATGCCCGTTGCACCACCCGATCCCGTGATTCGCAGCACCGACAGGGAGCGCCATGCCGAGGTCTCGCCGCACGATCGCCCTCATCATCGCCGCCACGGCGGCAGCGGCATGCGACCGAGGCCGACCCGAGGAGGAACTCGCACAGGCGCGCGAGCAGGAGAGGCTCGAGGCGGACCCCGATGGCGCACGGGTCTCGATCCAGGCCGAGGATGACGACAAGGCGAACCGGCCGGAACGGATCTACTACGACCTCACCGCCTTCGACTGGTACCGCCAGGGCCAGCCGATGATCGTCGACGGGGTCGAGCACGTCCCCGCCGGTGAGCCGCAGGCCGAACGCTCCCGCATCTTCCGCAAGGCCGGGGAGTACGCCGGCGTCGACTACTACGTCCCCGAGGACGAGGACGCCGATCCCGCCGTCTACGTCCCCGTCTCCCCCGGCTACTGGCAGCCGTTCGCGCCCGTGAGGACGCAGGCGCAACAAGCCGAGCCGTAGCGCCCCGTCGGTCCCGGCCGGTAGCCGAGCCGGCGCCGATCGGCTATCATCCCTTCCATGTCCAGGATCTACACACGCACGGGCGACCGCGGCGAGACCGGGCTCTTCGGCGGCGGCCGCGTCCACAAGTCGCACCCCCGCGTCGAGGCCTACGGCGAGGTCGACGAGCTGAACGCCTCGATCGGCTGGGCGATCGCCGTCGTGGACGACGACGAGATCCGCGAACGCCTCGGCTCCATCCAGCCCGACCTCCTCGCGATCGGCGCCCATCTCGCCACCCCGCCCCCGGCCGAAGGCCGCCGGCGGCCACGGCTCCCCGACCTCCCGGCCGGGCGCATCCCCGAATTCGAGCGCTGGATCGACGAGATCGACGAGGGCCTCGGCGCGCTCCGCGCCTTCGTCCTCCCCGGCGGATCGCCGGGCGCCGCCGCGCTCCACCTCGCCCGGACCGTCTGCCGGCGCGCCGAACGCCGGGTCGTCGCACTCGCCGAGACCGAGCCCGTCGACGAGGCGATCCTCATCTACCTGAACCGCCTCTCCGACCTGCTCTTCCAGCTCGCCCGGCTCGCCAACCACCGCGCCGGACGACCCGACGTCCTCTGGCTGCCGCAAAGCTCATGAGCGAGGCGATCACCGGCCGCGCCGGGGCGATGGCCGCCCGGATCGAGACCGCCGCCACCGAAGCCGGGATCGGCCCGGCCGCCGCCGCGGCCGTCGTCGCCGCCTTCCTCGCCGCCATGCGCCCACGCCGCGAGCGGCTCGACGACGAGCACGACCCCGACTTCCTCCACCCCGGCCGGACCGTCCTCATCCTCCTCGAGGACCTCGGCATCACCGATCCCGCCGTCCTCGCGGCCGGCGCCCTCACCGAGACGCTGCGCTCCGAGCTCGCGCCCCGCCCGGGCGACGTGACCGCCGCCGCACCCGATGCGCAACAGCTCCTCGCCGAGATCCCCGTCCCGGCCACGGCGGGCGACGAGCTCCTCGAACGCCTCGTCGCCGCACCGCTCGCCGTCCGGTGCATCGCGCTCGCCGAACGCCTCGACCACGCCCGCCACCTCCACCTCCGCCCCGCCGCCGAATGGGCACCACTCCACCACGAGACCTGCACCATCTACCGCCCCGTCGCCGAGCGGACGCACCCCGTCCTCGCCCGTCGCTTCCGCTGGTGGTGCGAGACCTTCCGCCGCCGATTCCTCCAGACCTGAACCCCGCCCGCCGCGCCCCCTTGCGACCCGCGAGGCACGATTGCACTTTCCTCGGCGCGGTTTCTAGCGCTTTGCAACGATTCTGACCGGCGGGAGGTCCCGGAATGCCGTACGTGATCACCGAGCCCTGCATCGGCACCAAAGACGCGAGCTGCGTCGAGGTCTGCCCGGTGGACTGCATCTACGAGGGCGAGGATCAGTATTACATCCACCCGGACGAATGCATCGATTGCGGCGCCTGTGAGCCGGAGTGCCCGGTCACGGCGATCTTCCCCGACACCGATGTGCCCCCGGAGTGGAGCGACTACATCGAGAAGAACCGCGCCCATTTTGAATAAGTACCGCCGGACCCTCGGCCTCGCGCTCCTCCTCGCGGCCTGTGCCGCGGGGGACGACGCCGGCGCACCGGCTCGGCCGGCCGCGGCCGACGCACGCGACGAGATCGTCGCGATGCTCGAGGCCTCGGCCGAGTCCTGGAGCCGCGGCGACCTCGACGGCTTCCTCGACGACTACCTCGACACCGAGGAGACGACCTTCGTCGGAGGAAGCGGGGTGGTGCGCGGGACCGACGAGATCCGCCGGCGGTACACGGCAGGGTACTGGAGCACCGGCCGCCCCGAGCACCGGCTCCGGTTCGACGCGATCGAGGTCCGGCCCCTCGGCGACGACCACGCGCTCGCCATCGGCCGCTACATCCTCGAATCGCCCGACACCGGAGAGACCGCGGCGACCGGTTTCTTCACGCTGGTGCTCACCCGAACCCATGCGGGCTGGAAGATCCTTCACGACCATTCGTCGGCTTCCTCATGACCCCGGCCCCGGGCGCGGCCCGGGGATGAAACACGTGTGGCGCGCCCGTCCCACCCATGGGACGGGCGCGCCACACGCTCCCGGGGTCCGAGGTTCGGCCCGCCTACAGCCCCGCGGCGCGAATCGCGTCCAGGGACTGCTCGGTGGGTTGCGTCTCGCCCGCCGGGACGCCCTCGCTCCGGTCCGGCCGATCCTGGCGTTGCTTCGAGATCAACACCCCGATCGCGACGGCTGCGACGGCCATCAAGCTGACACTCAAGGTTCGGATAAGCCCTCCCGCGCTGGAGGTGGAAGAGGACCCGTTGGGGGAACGGGCGTCGGTCGTGCATGCATCTTCCATGCCGGGCGTGAAAATGCGGCAAACCCTTGCGGGGCCGCAAGATCGTACTCAGTTCGAACCGCCGCGTGCGTATCGTTGTGACACAGTTGCCGCACCGGACGGACAGTGTTGCCGATGATCCACGACAGTGACCCCGTCGCCCTGGCCCGGGCCCTGATCGCGACGCCCTCCGTGAACCCGCGGATCGAAGCGGGGGGCGCCGGAGAGGCCGCGGTCGCGTCCCTCGCCGCGGAGTGGCTCGCCGCCTGGGGCTTCGCCACCGACCGCGTCGATGCGGAACCGGGGCGGACCAGCATCATCGCACGGTACCGCCGGGGCGGGGGACCGCGCCTCATCCTGAACGGCCACCTCGACACCGTCGGGGTGGCCGGGATGACCGTGCCCCCGTTCGATGCCGAGCTCCGCGACGGCCGGATCTACGGCCGCGGCGCCTGCGACATGAAGGCGGGCGTCGCCGCGCTCCTCGCCGCCGCACGCGATGCCGTCCGCGCCGGCCGGTTCCGCGGCGAGCTCATCGTCGCCCTGGTCGCCGACGAGGAGCACGCGAGCCTGGGGCTCGAGGCGGCGCTCGAGGCGGGGCTCGAGGGGGACGGCGCCGTCGTCTGCGAGCCGACGTCCCTCGCGATCATGCCGGCCCACAAGGGCTTCGCCTGGATCGACGTGCGGTTCCGTGGCCGGGCCGCACACGGCTCCCGGCCCGACCGCGGGATCGACGCGATCCGCCACGCCGGGCACTTCCTCGCCCGCCTCGACCGGATCGAGCGGCGGATCGTCGACCGCCCGGCGCACCCCCTCCTCGGGCACGGGAGCCTGCACGCCGGCACGATCGAGGGGGGGAGCGCGCCCTCCGTCTACCCGGACGCGTGCCGCGTCATCCTCGAACGCCGCACGATCCCCGGCGAGCCGCACGACGCGCCCCTCGCCGAGGTCGAGGCGCTCCTCGACGAGCTCCGCGGCGAGATCCCCTCGTTCGACGCCCAGGCCAGCCTCGACCTCTTGCGCCCGGCCACCGAGGTCCCCGGCGATGCGCCGATCGTCCGGGAGCTCGCCGAGGCCGCACGGGAGACCGGCATCGCTCCGGAACTGCGGGGGATGACCGCCTGGGTCGACGCGGCGCTCCTCAACGAGGCGGGGATCCCGGCGATCTGCTTCGGCCCCGGCCGGATCGAGGACGCACACTCGGCGGACGAGTCCGTCGACGCGGCGGAGATCGGCACCGCCCGCGACGTCCTCTTCCGGTTCATCCACCGCTTCCTCCGGTAGGCGACGATGTTGCCGGAATCGCATCGCCGGGCCCTCGACCGGGCGGAGGCGCGACTCCTCGCCGGCTCCGACGCGGAGGCGTTTCTCGCCCGGCGGGAGGCGGGACGCCCCGCCCCCGGCGACGACGAGCGCGCGGAGGAGCTGGCCGCCGGGATCCGCGAGACGCAGCAACCCGACGGGAGCTGGCAAGACTCCGTGATCGCCACCGCCGAGGCGCTCCTCGGCCTGCGCGAGCTCGAGCCCGCCGCGACCGCCGCCGAGCCGGCCATCGCTCGCGCGATCGATTGGCTCCGCACCCGGCGGAACGCCCCGGGCCGCTTCGGCGACGGCTGCTCTCCCGACCGCCACCGCCTCGGCCTCTGCCACCACTTCCTGGGCGGCTTCTTCGGCCCCGGCCCCGGCGATGCGCCGACCCAGGAAGCCGTCCTCGCCTCGGGCGCCCGCCTCCCCGGGGGGCCGGCGCGTGCCCTCGGCTCCTCCTGCCTCGCGCTCCGGGCCCTCATCGCCTGGGGCGTCGTCGGCAACGACGTCGTCCTGCACCTCGAGGGGCTCCGGCGACTCGCGCCGCTCATCCGACGCGAGTCGCGAGAGCCGGCACCCGTCGACGTGCTCCCCCTCGTCGTCCACGCCCTGCTCGACGCGCCCGTGGCCGACGGGAACCGCGATGCGGCGCTCGAGGCGCTGACCCGCCTCGCCCAGATGCAGAGGGCGGACGGGAGCTGGCCCGAGCTCGACACCTTCTACGTCCTCGAAGTCCTCCTCGCGGCGCAGGCCCGGCACCCGAACCCGACCTTCGATGCCGCGCTCCGCCGCTGCGCCGGCCTCCTCACGGTGACGCAACAGGAGCACGGCGCCTGGGATCGCGACGGAGGGACACGACGCTTGCGCATCGGCTGGCGCACCCTGCGATACGCCACGGGCGCCGGCCAAGAACTCCGCTCCGAGGAGGTGTAGCCCATGCCGACGTCCCCCCGTACCGTCATCGCCGCCGTCCTCCTCGCCGGGTGCGCGATCGAGCCCGAGCCGGCCGAGCTCGTCCTCTCCGGCGGCGTCGTCTGGACCGGCGTGCCGGGCGCCGCGCCGGCAAGCGGGATCGCCGTGCGCGACGGCCGAATCCTCCACGTCGGGACCGACGCCGAGGTCCGCCGCTTCGTCGGCCCCGCGACACGGGAGATCGACCTCGCCGGCCGCCTCGTCCTCCCGGGGTTCATCGACAACCACGCCCACTTCCTCTCCGGCGGCTTCCAGCTCGGGAGCGTCGACCTGCGCGACGCCGCGACCCCCGAGGCGTTCGCCCGGCGGATCCGCGACTTCGCCGCGACCCTCCCCGCCGGCCGCTGGATCACCGGCGGCGACTGGGACCACGAGCTCTGGCCCGGCGGGCCGCTCCCCCGTCGCGAGTGGATCGACTCGGTCACCCCCGACCACCCGGTCTTCGTCAATCGCCTCGACGGCCACATGGCCCTCGCCAACACCCGGGCCCTCGAGATCGCCGGGATCACCCGCGACACCCAGGACCCGCCGGGCGGCACCATCGTCCGCGACCCGCGGACCGGCGAGCCGACCGGCGTCCTGAAGGACGAGGCGATGAGCCTCGTCTCGCGCGTCATCCCCGACCCGTCGCCCGAGGAGCTCGACGAGGCGTTCCGCCGCGCCCAGGCCCACGCCCTCTCGCGCGGCATCACCCTGGTCAACGACATGGGCGGGTGGGCCGACCTCGAGACCTACCGGAGGGCCGCGCGGAACGGAGAGCTGAAGCTCCGCATCTACGCCTTCGTCCCGCTCGGATCCTGGGAACGGCTCCGCGACTACGTCGAGCGCGAGGGCCGGGGCTCCGGCCGACTCCGCTGGGGCGGGCTCAAGGGGTTCGTCGATGGATCGCTCGGCTCCACGACCGCCTGGTTCTACGAGCCCTACACCGACGCGCCCGAGACCGCCGGGCTCCTGACCACCGACACCGCCACGCTCCGCGCCTGGATCCGCGACGCCGACGCCGCCGGGCTCCACGTCGCCGTCCACGCGATCGGCGACCGCGCCAATGACTGGCTCCTCGACGTCTACGCCGACGTCGCCCGCGGGAACGGCCCGCGCGACCGCCGCTTCCGCATCGAGCACGCCCAGCACCTGAGCCGCGAGGCGATCGCCCGCTTCCGCGAGCTCGGCGTCGTCCCCTCGATGCAGCCCTACCACGCCATCGACGACGGCCGGTGGGCCGAGAAGCGCATCGGGCCCGAGCGGATCCGGACGACCTATGCCTTCCGCGCCCTCCTCGATGCCGGCGCGCAACTGACCTTCGGGAGCGACTGGACCGTCGCGCCGATCGACCCGCTCCTCGGCCTCTACGCCGCCGTGACCCGCCGCACCATCGACGGGCGCAACCCCGACGGCTGGGTCCCGGAACAGAAGATCGGCCTCGAGGAGGCGCTGCGCGCCTACACCGCCAACAACGCCTGGGCCTCCTTCGCCGAGGACCAGCTCGGCACCCTCGAGCCCGGCAAGCTCGCCGACCTCGTCGTCGTCTCCGAGAACCTCTTCGCGATCGACCCCGTCCGGATCCCCGAGGCGGGGATCGACCTCACGGTGGTCGGAGGCGAGGTCGTCTACGAACGCGAGACGAGGACCGCGGCGAGGTGAGGGCGACCGCACGGGCCGTGGGGTCGCTCGCGGGTCGGTGAGCGCGCTGCCCACGGCTCCGCGGGTGCGCCCACGACCACGCTCGACACGGGGCGGACCCCGCCCCACGACAACCACTTTCGACGAGAGAGGATATCATGCCGCTACAGATCGGTGACCGGGCCCCGGACTTCACCCTCCCGGCCCGTCCGAAGGAGATGGTCAGCCTGCGCGACCTGATCGGGTCCCAGCCCGTCGTCCTCCTTTTCTTCCCCCTCGCCTACTCGTCGGTCTGCACCGCCGAGATCTGCGGGGTCGCCGAGGACTACTCCGCCTACCGCGACCTCGGCGCGAACGTCGTCGGGATCTCCGTCGACTCGCCCTTCGTCACCCAGAAGTTCGCCGAGGACTGCAAGGCGCCTTTCCCGATCCTCTCGGACTTCAACAAGGAGGTCATCGAGCGCTACGGCGTCCTGCGCGAGGAGCTCGCCGGGCTGCGCGGCGTCTCGAACCGCGCGGCGTTCGTCGTCGACCGGGACGGCGTGATCGCCTACGCCTGGATGAGCGAGAACCCCGCCGACATGCCGCCCTTCGACGAGATCAAGGAGGCGCTGCGGAAGCTCGGCGCGGCGGGATGAGGGGCCAGGGGGTGAGGCTGGCGCCGACGCTGATCGTGGCGGCCCTCGCGACGTCGGCCTGTGCGCAGGCGCCTCGCGGCGTCAGCGGCGTCGACGTCGCGCAGGCGCCCCGGGAAGTGGACCTGAGCGAATTCTTCGGCGGAATCGACCCCGCGGACGCGACGTTCGTGCTGCTCGACGCGCGAACCGGTCGCCTCACCCGGTACAACCCGGAGCGGGCAAGGCGGCGCTTCATCCCCGCCTCGACCTTCAAGATCCCGAACACGCTCATCGCCCTGGAGACGGGCGTGGCGACCGGCCCGGACTTCACCCTCCCGTGGGACAGCACGGCCCCACGGGAGCCCGGGTTCTGGGCTTCATCGTGGTCCCGGGACCACTCGCTGCGCTCCGCGATGAGCAACTCCGTCTACTGGTACTATCAGGAGCTCGCCCGGCGGATCGGGGCCGAGCGCATGCAGCGGTACCTGGATCGGTTCGACTACGGGAACAGGAGCCTCGGCGGGGGGATCGACCGGTTCTGGCTTCACGGCGACCTCCGGATCTCGCCCGACGAGCAGGTCGCGTTCCTGCGCCGGATGTACTTCGGCGAACTCGGCGTTTCCGAGCGATCGACGGCGATCCTCAAGGATTTGCTCGTTCTCGAGGAGACCGCGGGATACCGTCTCAGCGGGAAGACGGGCACGGCGGACGTCACGCCCACGCGGGAGCTGGCGTGGCTCGTCGGGTACGTCGAGCGCGATGCTCGCCTCTGGTTCTTCGCCCTGAACATGGAGGGCGAGGAGGTCTGGGAACGGTGGGGCCCGCCAACCGAGCGGCTCGAGCTGGTGCGGAAGATCCTCCGGCACCTGGAGGTGCTCCCCGCCTCCCGCTGAACCCCGCCGGCGCCCGGAACGGCCCGTGGCTCGACGCGCGGTGCGTCGAGCGAAGCTACAGGAACTCGTGCCGAAGGCATTCGAATGTCCGAACCCGCACCGCCCGCCGTCGGAACCATCGGCTGGGTCGACCTCACGGTACCCGACGCCGAATCGCTCCAGGCGTTCTACGCGCAGGTCGTCGGCTGGGCGCCGCAACCCCTCTCCATGGGCGACTACGCCGACTACGTCATGACGTCCGCCGAAACCGGGGCCGGCGTCGCCGGGATCTGCCATCGCCGAGGGCCGAACCAGGAGATTCCGCCGGTGTGGCTCGTCTACATCATCGTCGAGGACCTGGACAAGAGCCTGGGCAAGTGCCGGGAGCTCGGCGGCGAGGTCCTGGTCGGCCCCAAGGAGGTGGGGGGCGGTCGCTTCGCCGTGATCCGGGACCCGGCAGGCGTCGTCTCGGCCCTGTACCAATCGGCCTGATCCGAATCGCCTCGGCGGCCCGCCCGGCAAGGTCGATCGCCCTACCGGCCGAGCGACGCCGGGATACCCACCGGTCGCGGCTCGCCTTCGCCATCGATTCGATCGAGCACCGGCCGATCCGGTTTGCATCCCCGGAGCAGCCCCGAGTAACGCTCGGGGCTGCGAAGGTGTCCTGTCAGGAGACGATGGCGATACCCGATGCGAACCTGGTCGAGCGCGCCCGGCGGGGGGACGCGGCGGCCTTCGACGAATTGACCGAACGTCACCTCGACGCGGCGTACAGTCTGGCGCTCGCCCTGCTCGGGAGCCCCGACGATGCGGAGGACTGCGTCCAGGATGCGTTCGTGCGGGCACTGGAGCGGCTGGACCAGTGCCGCACGCCCGAGCGATTCCGGAGCTGGCTGGGCCGGATCGTCCGCAACCGTGCGCTCAACATGATGCGGCACGCCCGCGTTCGCGCGGCGGTTCGGCTGGATGACCTGAGCCTGCCATCGGACCGCGGCGATCCCGCACGTGACCTGGACCGGGAACTCCTGCGTGCGCGGCTGATCGGCGCGTTGGGTCACCTGACCGAGTCCCAGCGAACGGTCATCGTTCTCCATGATCTCGAGGGCTGGTCCCATGGCGAGATCGCGGAGGTGCTGGGGATCCGGGTCGGCGCGTCGCGCGCGCATCTCTTCAAGGCCCGCAAGGCGCTGCGCCGGGTGTTCGGTGGACATTCATCGCTCGAGGAGTGGAGATGAACGACGAGCCGGTCGACCTCGCACCCTTGAGACTCGCGGCTGACCCCATCCGGCGCGACCGCCTGAAGGCGGCGATCCGCATCCGGACGCGACACGAGTTGGCGAGGCGCGCCACGCGGGAGACGCCGATGGCGACGCTCGCGCGCTGGTTCCGACCGCTGCTGGTCGGGAGCGGGCTGCTCTTCGCCAACGCCATCGCCGTGCTGCTCTTCGCACCCGATCCGCCGGCGCCGGCCCGGCTGGCGACCGGCGGTGCACAGTTCGGCGTGCCGCCTTTCATAGGCGCATGGCTCGAGCGTGGCGAGGAGCCGAGCCCGCTCGACCTGATCGTGCTGTTCGAAGGAGATCGATGATGAACGCGCAGGGTTCGCCGCGCAGGGTCCGCGTTCTGGCCATCTTGGCCCTCGTCGTCGTGTTCGCCGCCGGCATGGCCGCCGGCGTCGCCACGATGCGCATCATGGCCGGACGGGCGGCGAAGGAGGCCGATTCGGCGCCGGGGCTGCCCGTGCTCGCCCCCGGTGCCCGGATCCTGGACGGACTGAACCTGACCGACCGGCAGCGCGCGGCGATCGACACGATCGTGGCGCGGCACCGCGCCGAGGCGGCGCAGGTCTGGCGGGATGTGCAGCCGCGCTTCCTGGCCATCGCCGCGTCGGCGCGTGCGGAGATTCGTGCCGTCCTGACCGACGAACAGAAGCGCGAGTTCGACCGCCGGCTGGCGCGACGCCGGCAGGCGCTGCGGTCGTGGGTCGACGCGTCGCTCGACGCGGATACGCTCGACCGCTGAACGGACCCCGTGTCACGACACGCCGGCCGGCGGGTAACGCACCCGCCGGCCGGCGTGTCTCTTTACGACTCGCAAGCAGGGTCACGACCACCGCCCGGCGGGTGTACCCGCCGGCAAGACCATCGACGGAGCGTCACGTCATGTGCATGCAACCTCGTCAGACGACATCGTCCCCCGCGAGCGTCGCGCCCGCTCGCCGCCTCGCCCTTGCCATCGCAGCGCTCGGCATCGTTCTGGCACCCAAGGTCGCGGAGGCGCAACGGCCCCGGGCCGGCCGGCTCGCATCGCGACTCTCGACGCCTGCACCCGCGCCCGCGGTCGGGATCCGCTCCGGCTACGACTTCGACGGCGATGCGTGGAGCCTGGGTGCGCAAGCCCGCCTGCCCGTCGGCCGCCGCCTCGAGTTCATCCCCAGCGGCGACGGGTTCCTCGCCGGGAACCGCTCCGACTGGCAACTGAACGCTGATCTCGCGCTGCGCCTCGGAAGGCTCCGTACGCTCTACATCGGCGCCGGGCTCGCCGTGCTGAACCGCGAGGCCGACCCGGCCGAGGGATCGCAGACGTGGCTGGCGACGAACCTGTTGGCCGGCCTCCAGCCGCGCGCACGGCGCCTGCCCGTACGTCCCTTCGTCGAAGTGCGATGGACCCTTGTCGACGGCGAGGCGCCGGTCCGGCTGGCCTTCGGCGCGAACCTCCCGCTCCGCACGGCGCCCGGCCGCTAGCCGGTGGAGATCGACCATGAGAACGCTCTCCGCAGCGCTGCTCGCCTCGCTGCTGATCCCGCTCCCGGGTTGCGGCGGGAGCTCGACCACGGATCCGGAGCGCCCCGCAGGCAGCCTGGACTTCGCCGAATTCGACAAGGCGGTCGAAGCCTCGATCGTCGCGCTGGGGCTCGAGGGGGCCGCGGCCGTCGTCGTCCACAGGGACCTCGGCGTCGTCCACATCCGAGGGTACGGCGCATTCGCCTCCGATCGCCTCTTCCTCATCGCGTCGTCGAGCAAGCCGCTCAGCGCCGGCGTGCTCATGCGCCTCGCCGACCAGGGGCTGCTCGACATCGACGCGCCGATCGGCACCTACGTGGGCGAGCGCTGGGGCGATGAAAAGGCAACGCTCACCGTCGCCCAACTCCTTTCCAACAGCTCGGGGTTGGTCGGATTGATGGACGATCCCGGGTACGGGCCCTACCGCTGCCAGTACTCATCGGCCGGCACGCTGACCTCCTGTGCGCGGGAGATCTATGAGGCCGCCGATGCGGGCGACATCACGCCCCCGGACACGCGGTTCCGCTACGGCGGCGCCCAGTGGCAGCTGGCGGGTGGCATCGCCGAGATCGTCAGCGGCAAGTCGTGGGACCAACTGGTCCGCGAGACCTACCTCGAGACCTGCGGCGCGGCGAGTCTCGGGTACACGAACCCGTTCGACGGTGGAAGCGGATTCCGCTACCCGGACGAGTTCCAGGGCGATCCCGCGAACCTCCCGGATACCGACAACCCGAACATCGAGGGAGGCGCTTACATCACGGTCGAGGACTACGGCAGGATCCTCCTGATGCATCTGCGTGGAGGTCTCTGTGGAAAGCGCCGTGTGCTGTCCGAGAGCGCCGTCGCGCGCATGCGCGAGGACCGCATCGGCGCGGTGTACGGCGGCTCCACGCCGCATCCGACGCTGAGAGGCTACGGCCTCGGGTGGTGGGTCGACCGCGAGAACGATGGTGTGGTGGCGAGCCCGGGCCTCTACGGCGCGATCCCCTGGCTCGATGCGCGGCGAGGATACGGCGCCTTCATCGCGATCGAGGCCAGCGCAGCCGAACGCCGCCACCTCTGGACCCTGACCCGACCGATCCTGGACCGGATCTTCGACGAGGCGGACCTGGGGGCGGAGCAACGGAAGCGATGAGCAGCCTGGCCGCCGCGATGCGGGCGAATCCGGCGCCGAGCGCGATCGCGCTGGCTTCGTCGATCGCGGGTTCGGCATCGTGGGCGTAGACGCATCTCCTCTTCACGACCGGTCCCGTGGACGGCGAGGCGATCGGCTCCTACCAGGGGGAGGCGCCCCACCGCGCGGGCCTCGGACCCACCGCCTGGCTCACCCGAGCCGTCCCGGCGCGCCGACCTCCCGGCTCCGGCGCCGGCCTACTCCCGCTCCACGACCATCGCGAACCCCATCGCCCCCGCCGCGCAGACGGTGATCAGCCCGAGCCCGAGCCCCCGCCGCTTCATCTCGTTGAGGAGCGTGATCGTGAGCCGGCCGCCGGTCGCGCCGAAGGGGTGCCCGATCGCGATGCTCCCGCCCATGACGTTGATCCGGTCCTCGTCGATCAGCCCGACCTTCTCCGACCGCCCGAGCTCGCGGCGGGCGAACTCGTCCGAGTCGAGGGCCTGGAAGTTGGAGAGGACCTGCGCGGCGAACGCCTCGTGCATCTCCCAGAGCTCGATGTCGCGCATGCTCACCCCCGCGCGGTCGAGCGCCATCGGCGCGGCGTAGGCCGGACCCTGCAGGAGCTGCGCGCTCGGCGCGAGCGCCGCGTAGGCGTAGCTCCGGATGTAGCCGAGCGGCTCATAGCCCAGCGCCTTCGCCTTCTCCTCGCTCATCAACAGCACCGCCGAGGCGCCATCGGTCAAAGGCGAGGAGTTCCCGGCGGTCACCGAGCCGTACTTCCGGTCGAAGACCGGCGGGAGCGACGCCAGCTTCTCCGCGCTGGTGTCGGTCCGGATCCCGTTGTCCTGCGTCGCGACCTCCCCGTACGTCGGCGGGATGTACGTCGGCACGATCTCCCGCGTCAGCCGCCCGTCGGCGGTCCCCTCGGCGGCGAGGCGGTGCGAGCGCAGCGCCCAGCGGTCCTGCGCCTCGCGGGTGATCCCGTTCTCCTTCGCCATCCGCTCTGCGCTCTGGCCCATCGTCTCCCCCGTCGACGGCTCCGCGATCGCGGGGGTCATCGGCACCAGCTCCTTGGGGCGGAGCCCGGCGAAGGCCTTGATCTTGCCGCCCACGCTCTTCGCCCGGGATGCCGCGACCAGCCGGTCGCGCATCGAACGGGACAGGAGGATCGGGATGTCCGACAGCGACTCCGCGCCCCCGGCGATGATCACGTCGGCGTAACCGCGGGCGATCGAGTCCGCCGCCGAGGTGATCGCCTGGTTCGCCGAGGCGCAGGCCCGCGAGACGGTGAACGCCGGCGCCTTCGGCGGGATCCCCGCGCCGAGCAGGACCTCGCGGGCGATGTTCGGGGCGGTGACCGCGTGCACGACGGTGCCGTAGACGAGCTCGTCCACCTCGGCCGGGTCGAGCTCGGCGCGGTTCAACAGCTCCCGGACCGCGATCGTCCCGAGGTCGATCGCGGTCATCTCCTTGAAGATGCTGCCCGCCCTGGCGAACGGGGTGCGGCACCCCTCGACGATCGCGACGCGGCGGCCGGTCCAGCCGTTGCTCATGCGCTCTCCCTCCTCGCTCGGACGTCAGGACCGGGGAAAGGTGGCGCGCGCGGTCTCGGCAACGCAAGCTTTCACCGGCGGCGGGCGGCGAGGTGGCCCCGCCGGCCCGGCGACGCCGAGCTCCGTGGCCGTGCCGGACCCCGCCCGCGAAGTACGGTCCCACGAAAGGAGTGTTTGGATGGATGTTCGAAAGGCGACGGCCGAGGACCTCCGCCCCCTCGCCGAGCTCTGGGCCTATGCCTTCCCCGGCGAACGGACCGTCGCCGACCGCATGCGACAGCTCGAGCTCGGTTACCCCTACGGCGGACTCGACGTCTCCTGGCTCGCGGAGTCGAACGGGCGGCTGACCGGCGCGTTCCGCGCCTATCGCCTGGTCCAGTACCTCTCCGGGACGCCCATGCCGATGCTCGGCCTCGCCGCCGTCGCGACGGCGCCCACCGACCGGCGCCGGGGCGTCGCACGGGCGCTCTGCCGCCAGGCGATCCGGATCGGCCGCGAAAGGGGCGACCTCGTCAGCGTCCTCTACCCCTTCCGCCCGTCGTTCTACCGCGCCCTCGGGTGGGGCTTCGCCGGTATCCTGCACGCGCACCGCTTCGCCCCCGGCGCCCTCCCCGACTACGATGAGGCCGCCCACGTCCGGCCCGCAGGCGCCGACGACAGAGCCGCCATCGCCGCATGTTACGCCCGCGTCGCCGCCGATTCCAACGGCCTCATCGAACGGAACGTACCGATCTGGAGCTACCACTTCGAGAGGCCCGGGACCTACGCCGTCGTGTACGACGACGGCGCCATCCGCGGCTACGCGCTCGCCCGCTTCGCCCGGGGCGCGACCCCCGAGGGGGGCTCGCTCCGCGTCGACGAGCTCGTCGCCGAGTCCGACGAGGCGTACCGCGGGCTCCTCGGCTGGATCGCCGCGCAACGCGACCAGGTCCGGCTGGTCCTCTACGACGCCCGCCCCGACGAAGAGCTCGACCTCCGCCTCGACGACCCCCGGCCGCCGGGGTACCGGCCCGCCCGCAACCTCTGGTACCCGACGGCGCAACGGCTCCGTGGGCCGATGATCCGCATCCTCGACGTCGGCGGCGCCCTGGCCGCCCGCACCCAGTGGGGCGAGACGCCGGGGCTCGCCCTCACGATCGAGATCGAGATCGACGACGCGGAGGTCCCCGAGAACCGGGGCCCCTGGACCGTGGCGATCGAGGACGGCGGCGCACGCGTCCACCGCTCCCGCGGCGCCGGCGCCGATGCCCGCCTCGAGACCGACGCGGCGACCTTCGCCGAGATCTACGCCGGCGCGCTCCTCCCCTCCGCCGCGGCCCGCCTCGGCCGGGCCCGGATCGATGGGGCCGCCGAGGCCCTCGACCGCGCCGTCGCGGTCCGCCGACCCTTCTGGCTCCTCGACGAGTTCTGAGGGGTCAGCTCCGGACCAGGCGGAGCGCCATGCGGGTCCCCATCCCCTGGGCGAAGGCGAGCTGCACGCAGAGCTCCGCCAGCGGCTCGAGGTAGCGCGCGTTGCGCAGCGGACCTGCGTCGATGACGTCGAAGCCGAGCTCCTCGCCGAGCGTCAACGCCACGCGCTTCGCTTCCACATCGTCGCCGCAGCAGAAGAGCGTCGCCGCCTCGCCCCCCACCACCGCGGACGACCCGATCACGTCCGCGTAGACGGTGTTGAACGCCTTGACCACCCGGGCGCCCGGCGCCCATCGCGCGATCTCCTCGGCGCCCGAGGTGGTGTGCCCCACCTCCAGCGAGAGGTAGTCCGCAGACAGCGGGTTGGTGCAGTCGATCACGATCTTCCCATCGAGCGGCGCCGCGGCCTCGAGGCTCGGCCGGACCCCCGCCCATGGCGTCGCCAGGAGCACGGCCTCGCCGAACGCCGCGGCCTCTCGGATCCCGCCCCCCCGCACCCCCCTCCCCATCGTGCCCGCCAGCTCCCGCGCCCGCTCCGGGTCGCGCGAGCCAAGGAAGACCTCGTGGCCCCGCTCCGCCCACCGTCGGCCGAGACCACTCCCCATCCTGCCGGTCCCGATGATGCCGATCCGCATGGCGCCTCCCGCGTCGATCGTGGAAAGTGCGGTGATGCGATCTCGCCGCCCGCGGCCGGAGCGCCCCTCGTGCGTCCCGTTCCGAACGGGTGAGCAACTTCGGGCCCCGCACGGCTCCGGGCCGGCGGGGCGGGGAAGGAGGCCGCGGGTGCGGCCCATGGACGTGCCTGGTCGGGGTGTCTCGTTCGGAATGACGAAGGGCGCCGGCTCCGGCGACCGAAGATGCTCCATCGGTATACCGGCCACGCCGATGAGTCAAGGAACTTGTCGCGACCCGCCTCCGGGGATCACGGCCGCACCCGGCCGGGATCCCGGCGACGGGCGCGGGACCGCCTCAGCAGTCCAGCCGTGGGTAGGCATTCGTGAATTCGATGCGGTCCACACCATCGGCGCGGACGACGCGGAAACCGAGGGGCGGGCCGCCCCAGGTCCCCGCCTTCGACGCGATGGCGACACGCTCGAGCCCGGGGGAGGGGACACGATCGTGCTGCGCCCAGCTTCCATCCCAACCGCGGATCGCGAAGCAGTGGGTCACGTTGCGGGTCAGCCGCCCCGTCGCGGTGGGCTCGGTGAGATCGAGGACGAGCCATCCATCGTCGAGGCACTCGACCGCCAAGCCCCGCCGCCCATCGACCCAGTTCCCGAACGCCGCCACCCGCCCGTCGCACGCGCCCGGGAGCCGATCGGCGTAACGGTAGTGGATGCGCAGGCCATCGGCACGAAGCCAGGTGGAGAGCGGGGGCGAGGCGGGTGGGGTCGCGTCCGGCGGCGTCGGGGCGGCCGGATCCGACCGGTCGTCCGGAGCCGCCCGGTCGCGGTACGGCGTCGGCCGCGCCGCCTCCGCCGCGACGACCGGTCCTGGCACGCCCACCCCTGCGATGCCCAACGCGGGGGCGCCGAAGCGATACCCTATCATCCCGGCGGCGAGCCCGGCCACGAAGAGGGCGACGTAGCGGCTTCGCCCCGGCGGCTTGCTCCGGGATCGCTTCCCTGTCGCCTGCGCGGCAGCGGCGCGACGGCTGTTGATGTAGGCGGAGATCAGCGTCGCCGTCAACGAGCAGCCGCCGATGATGGCGGCGGAGATGATCTGGTCGCTCGGCCACCGGGCCAGCATGAGCGCCTCCTGGAGGGTCGGCTGCGGCATGCCGCGGCGACAAGCGCGACGTGGTGCCGGGCCATTGGCCGAGTCGGGGCGTGCGTCGCCCGAGGGCCACCGCCGGCCCCGCACGGCATCGGCGATGCCGCTTCGTTCGCGCGTGTGAACGGGAGGCTCCGGCCCCGGTCGGGGGCGGGAAGGGGAGGCGCTCGAAACGCCCTAATCAAAGGTGGGGAACGGGTGCGCGTCAAGGGCGACGCGGGAGAGGCCGCCCGCGAGCGAGCGGCCCCGACCGCTCAGGCGACGTCGCCCTTCAACGCCTCGTCGAGTGCGTTCCAGCCGAGGAGCGCGCACTTGACCCGCACCGGGAACTTGCTGACCCCGGCCAGCACCCGCAGATCCCCGAGTGTCTTGTCGCGGGCGGCGTCGGCATCGCCGTGCATCATCGCGGTGAAGAGCCGGGCCAGCGCCCGCGCCTCGTCCAGGGTCTTGCCCTTGATGGACTGCGTCATCATCGAGACCGACGACTGCGAGATCGAGCAGCCGTCGCCGACGAACCGGACGTCCTCGATCACGCCGTCGACGACGCGGAGCTGGAGCCGGACCTCGTCGCCGCACGTCGGGTTGTTCAGATGCGCCTCGGCGTTGGCGCCCTCCAGCTCGCCCCGGTTCCGGGGCCGCTTGTAATGATCCAGGATCAGCTCCTGGAAGAGGGAGCCGAGCTGCGGCGTCGATCGGTCGATACTCATCTCCAACGTCTCTATCGGCGAAAGCGGATGTCGTAGACAGTGCCCCGAGCCGGCGCCGCAGCGGCCGCCGACCACGCGGCGCTCCCTCACGCGAAGATGCGCCGCGCGACCTCCAGCGCCTCGGCCAGTCGGTCGAGCTCGTCGGTCGTGTTATAGATCCAGCACGAGGCGCGAGTCGTGGCCGGCACGCCGAGCCGCCGCATGAGAGGCTGCGTGCAGTGGTGCCCCGCCCGCACCGCGATCCCTTCGGCGTCGAGGATCGTGGCGACGTCGTGGGGGTGCACGCCCTCGAGCGCGAACGAGAAGACGGCCGTCCGCTCCGCCGGATCCTCGGGACCGAAGAGCCGCAGCCCGTCGACGGCGCCGAGGCGCTCCATCCCGTAGCGGACCAGCGCCTCCTCGTGGGCGGCGATGGCGTCGTACCCGAGCGACTCGATGTACATCGCCGCCGCCGCCATGCCGATGGCGCCGGCCACGTTCGGCGTCCCGGCCTCGAACTTATGGGGCACCGCCGCCCACGTCGACCGCTCGAGCTCGACGGTGTCGATCATCTCGCCGCCGCCCTGCCAGGGCGGCATCGCCTCGAGCAGCTCGCGCCGCGCCCAGAGCGCGCCGATCCCCATCGGGGCGCCCAGCTTGTGGCCGGAGAACGCATAAAAATCGCACCCCAGCGCCTGGACGTCGACCTTCATGTGCGGCACGGCCTGCGCGCCGTCGACCAGCACCCGCGCGCCGACCGCCTTCGCACGCTCGACGATCTCGCGGACGGGGTTGATCGTGCCCAGCGCGTTCGAGACGTGCCCGACCGCGACCAGTCGCGTCCGCTCGTTCAGCAGCTCATCGAGCTGGTCGAGGCGGAGCCGGCCCTGCCCATCGATGTCGACCCGCCGCAGCCGCGCCCCCGTTCTCTCCGCCACGAGCTGCCACGGCACCAGGTTCGAGTGGTGCTCGAGGACCGTCACGACGATCTCGTCGCCCTCGCGCAGGTTCGCCCACCCCCACGCTAGGGCGACCAGGTTGATCGCCTCCGTGGTGCCCCGCGTCCACACCAACTCCGCGGGATCCGCGGCGCCGATGAAGCGCGCGACGCAACCCCGCGCCGCCTCGAACCCCTCCGTCGCCCGCCGCGACAGCTCGTAGAGGCCGCGGTGCACGTTCGCGTTGTCGCGCTCGTAAAAGCCGACGACCGCGTCCAGCACCGCCCGCGGGCGCTGCGCCGTGGCCGCGCTGTCCAAATAGATAAGCGGGTGCCCGTGCACCCGCTGATCCAGGGCGGGGAAGTGCCCCCGCACCGCGGCCGCGTCCAGTTCCTTCCGCACCACTGCCACCGGGAATCCCTCCGTCCTCAGACGGCGACCAGGATCTGGCCGTCCTCGACCTTCACCTCGTACGTCTGCACCGGCCGGATCGCCGGGAGACAGAGCGCCCGGCCGGTCCGGACGTCGAACTTGGCGCCGTGCCACGCACACTCGACCTCGCCATCCACCAGCTCGCCGGAGGAGAGCGGAAAGTCGCGATGCGTGCAGTTGTCCTGGATCGCGTACACCTCGCCGTCGACGTTGGCCAGGCAGATCCGACGGCCCGCGACCTCGACCGCCAGCAGCGATCCCGGCGGCACCTCGTCGAGCGACGCCACCCGCACGAACTCCCCCGCCATCGCCGCCTACCCGATCCGCGCCGCGATCGCGGCACGCAGCTCCTCGACGACCTCCGGCAGCGGCAACCGGTCCAGGACCTCGCCGAAGAAGCCGAAGATCACCAGCCGCTCCGCGGCCTCACGCGTCAGGCCGCGGCTCATCAGGTAGAAGAGCTCCTCTTCGTCGAGCTGGCCGACCGTCGCGCCGTGCGAGCAGCGCACGTCGTCCGCCTCGATCTCGAGGTTCGGCAGCGAGACCGCGTTCGCGTCCGGCGAGAGGAGCAGGTTCCGGTTCGTCTGGTACGCATCCGTCTTCTGCGCCTTCGGATGCACCCGGATGATCCCCCGGAAGACCGTCCGCGCCCGGTCGTAGAGCGCGCCCTTGTAGAGAAGATCGCTCGTCGCGTGCGGGACCACGTGGTCCTGCCGCGTGTTGTGGTCGAAGTGCTGGTCGCCCGTCGCGAAGTAGAGACCCAGCATGTCGCTCCGCGCGCCCGGACCCTCCAGCCTCGCCGCCAGGTCGACCCGCGCCACGCTCCCGCCCAAGTTCACGACCAGCGTGTCCAGGTTCGAGTCCCGGCCCGCGATCGTCCGCTGCATCGAGAGGTGCCGCACTCCCTTGCCCCAGCGCTGGAGCGCGACGTACTGCACGTCCGCGCCGTCCCGCGCGTAAACCTCGACCGCGCCGCACGAGAACGCCGCGCCATCGAGATCGGGCGAGGAGAACTCGTCGACGTAGGCCACGTGGCTCCCCTCGTCCGCGATGATCAGCGTCCGCGGGAAGACCGCGACGCCGGCCTCGTCGATCCACCGCGCCACCCGGATCGGCGCCTCGATCCGAACGCCCCGGGGCACGTAGAGGAAGACGCCCGCCGTCCAGAGCGCGGCGTTCAGCGCCGCGAACTTCCCGGCCTCCGCCGGGACCGCCCGCGTCGCCAGATACTCCCGAACCAGCGCCTGATGCTCGACCGCCGCCCGCGCCAGGTCCATCAGGACCACGCCCTTCGCCGCAAGCTCCGGGTCGAGCGTCGCTTCGACCACCGAGCCACCCACCTGGAGCACCCGCCCCGCCGCCTTCTTCCCGTCCAGCATCGCGCGCGCGCCCGCGGGGACTTCCACCCCCGCCGTCGACTCGGCCAGCCGCAGCGACTCCAGCGCGAACTGCGACACCTCGGTGTAGCGCCACTCCTCCAGCTTCGTCGTCGGGAACGGCGTCTCTTCGTAGACCCGCCACGCGTCCAACCGCCGCTCGCGCAGCCAGGCCGGCGCACCGGCGGTCCGCGCCTCCACGGCCTCGCGGTTGAACGCCGCCGTCACCCCCGCCACTTCCGTCGCCAGCTCAGCCAACGCTCCCCTCCATCTCCAGCTCGATCAGTCGGTTCAGCTCCACGGCGTACTCCAGCGGCAGCTCCTTCGCGATCGGCTCGATGAACCCGCGCACGATCATCGCCGCGGCCTCGTCCTCCGACAGCCCCCGGCTCATCAGGTAGAAGAGCTGCTCCTCGCCGATCTTCGAGACCGACGCCTCGTGACCCACGTTCGCCGTGTGCTCCTCGATCTCGATGTACGGGAAGGTGTCCGTACGCGAAACGTCGTTCAGCAGCAGGGCATCGCACTCCACGTTCGACTTCGCGTGCTTCGCCCCCTCGTAGACCTTCACCAGCCCCCGGTACGACGCCCGGCCCGTCCCCTTCGAGATCGACTTCGAGATCACCTGCGACGTCGTGTACGGCGCCGCATGCACGACCTTACCCCCCGTGTCCTGGTGCTGGCCATCGCCCGCGTACCCGATCGACAGGATCTGGCCGTGCGCGCCCTTCCCCACCAGGTAGCACGACGGGTACTTCATCGTCAGCTTCGAGCCGAGGTTCCCGTCCACCCACTCCATGTGCGCATCCTCGTGCACCAGCGCCCGCTGCGTCACGAGGTTGTACATGTTCTTCGACCAGTTCTGGATCGTCGTGTACCGGAACCGCGCGCCCCGCTTGACGATGATCTCGATCACCCCCGAGTGGAACGAGTCCGTCGAGTAGATCGGCGCCGTGCACCCCTCGATGTAGTGCGCGTACGAATCCTCGTCCGCGATGATCAGCGTCCGCTCGAACTGTCCGAGCTGCTCCGTGTTCACCCGGAAGTACGCCTGCAGCGGGATCTCGACCTTCACCCCCTTCGGGATGTAGACGAACGAGCCCCCCGACCAGACCGCCGAGTTCAGCGCCGAGAACTTGTTGTCACCGGGCGGAACCACGGTGCCGAAGTACTCGCGGAAGAGATCCGGGTACAGCTTCAGCCCGTTCTCGATCGACTCGAAGATGATCCCCTTCTCCTCCCACTCCTTCTTCAGCGAGTGGTAGACCATCTCCGACTCGTACTGCGCGCCGACTCCCGCCAGGACCCGACGCTCCGCCTCCGGGATCCCCAGGCGCTCGAACGTCTCCTTGATCTCCGGCGGGACGTCGTCCCACGAGTACTGCATCCGGTCCGCCGGCTTGACGTAGTAGTAGATGTCGTCGAGCACCGACTCCAGCTGCGAGAGATCGCCGCCCCAGGTCGGCATCGGCTTCGACCGGTAGATCTCCAGCGCCTTCAGCCGGAACTTCAACATCCACTCCGGCTCCTCCTTGTGCGCCGAGATCTGGCGGACGACCTCCTCGCTCAGCCCCCGCTGCGCCTTGAAGACCGGCTTGTCCTTCGTGATGAAATGGTACTTGTAATCTTCGAGGCCGAGGTTCGCGACGGTCTCGTTGTACGGCATCTCGTCTCCTCCTTCGGTTGGCTCGCCCGCCGCTCGAAGACGACGGGCCACGCGCCTCTCGCTCGGGTTCCCCCCGCGCCGCCGCTCAGACGGACGCCGCTGGCTCGCCCCGGTACAGCTCGTAGCCGCTCTCCTCCAACCGCAACGCCAGTTCCGGTCCCCCGGTCTCCACGATCCGGCCGTTCGCCATCACGTGCACGAACTGCGGCTTGATGTAGTTCAGCAGCCGCTGGTAGTGCGTGATCATGAGGACCGTCATCTCCGGACGCTCCTCGTGCAGCTTGTTCACCCCGTTCGCCACGATCTTCAGCGCGTCGATGTCCAGCCCCGAGTCGGTCTCGTCCATGACCGCCAGCGCCGGCTCCAGCATCGCCATCTGCAGGATCTCGTTGCGCTTCTTCTCGCCGCCGCTGAACCCGTCGTTGACGGCCCGCTCGGCGAACGAAGGATCCATCTCCAGGAGCTGCATCCGCTCCAGCAGCTTCTCCTGGAAGTCGAAGATGTCCAGCTCCTCCTCCGGGTTCCGCGCCTGCATCGCGACCCGCAGGAAGTTCGCGATCGAGACCCCGGGGATCTCCATCGGGTACTGGAACGCCAGGAACACGCCCGCACGCGCGCGCTCATCCGGCTCCATCGCCAGCAGGTCCTCGCCCCGGTACAGCACGCTCCCCTGCGTCACCTCGTACCCGGGATGCCCGCTCAGCACCTTCGCCAGCGTGCTCTTCCCCGATCCGTTCGGCCCCATGATCGCGTGGACCTCCCCGGCCCGCAACTCGAGATCCACGCCCTTCAGGATCTCCGTCCCCTCCTCCGCGATCACGGCGTGCAGATCCGAAATCTTCAGCAGCGGCTCACTCATTCGCTCCCCTCAGTTCTCGCGGTGCGGCCGTGTATGTCACCTGATAAGAATGATTCTCAATATTAAGAAAAGCTACCCGCCCGCGGCCGGGGTGTCAAGGGTCGAAACGCGCGGATTTCCACATCGCTCCGGGGCCGGGCGGAGGTGTATGATTCATGCCGACGCCGGCACCGCCGCCACGCGGGGCGTCCCCTTGGATGGCGCTTCCCGAGGATGGATCGCGTCCGGCGTTTCGGGCAAGGGAAGCGGCGGAAGAGTGCGAGGGTAATGGCAAGGGGGAAGGCGCGCCGTTGTTCGCGCCGGTCGACGGGGCGGACGCAAACGGGCATCGGGTCGGCGAGCCGGTGCTCCCGCGCGTGTTGCGGGCTCCCGTCAGCCATTACTGGCGCGAACGACGGCGCACCGGTGCTCCCACGCGCGGTGCGGGTCCCCTGGGCGAGGGGCCGCGACGGCCTTGCTGCATCAGGGTGGTCCCACGCGCGTCGCGGGCTCCCCGATCGCTCAGGGGTAGCGGAGTGTACTCGTTACGGCGCATCGACGCGCGGAGCGGGTCCCGCTCGACCCGCGCGCCCATCTCCGGGAGGGCCCGGGCGCGTCCACGCGCCGAGCGGATCCAGGATCGGGGAGTTCCCCGCGGTCTTGGTATCCGGATGCGCCCTCGCACCGAGCGATCCCCGCTCCGGATCCGACGCCTCCCGTAAAGCCGGGTGCGAGCGGGCACGACTCGCGCGTTCTCCTATCAGGGCCGGACGACGGGCCCGGGTGGTCTTCACTGGCGGAGGGAGCGAACGAGGATGCGACGTCTGATCATGGTTCTCGGGGGCGGCGGGGTGAAGGGGTTGGCGCACATCGGGGCGTGGAAGGCGGTGGAGGAGGCGGGTCTCGAGGTCTCGGGGATCGTGGGCACGAGCATCGGCGCGCTGGTGGGGGCGTGCATTGCCGGGGGCCGCGGGTGGCGCGAGCTGGCGGCGCAGGCGCTGGCGCTCCGCAAACGCGACATCGTCTCGATGAACGGCCGCGCGCTGCTCCTGAACGGGATCCGGCAGCCGAGCCTCTTCCGTCGGGATGCGTTCCAAGCCTACATCCGTTCGGTCCTCCCTGTGAAGCGCTTCGAGGAGCTCTCGCTGCCGGTCTCGATGAACGCGGTGGACCTGGAGACCGGGCGGATGGAGTGGTTCGGCGCCGGCGGCCGGACCGACATCCCGTTGGCGGACGCGGTCTACGCCTCGTGCGCGCTCCCGCTCTTCTATCCTCCCGCCGAGCTCGGGGGGCGTCATTACGTCGATGGCGGCGTGAGGGACGCGCTCCCGATCGAGCGCGCGGCGGAGCTCGGCGCCGACCTGATCGTCGCTGTGGACGTGGCCGCCGGCGAGGTGAAGGACTCGCTGGACACGATCTCGAAGGGATTGATCGCCATCCATCACCGCGTCTTCGACATCATGGGCCACGCATGGCGGCGGGCCCGCCTGGAGGCGTGGTCGGGCCCGCCGCTCATCTACGTGCGCCCGCACCTCGACGGCGCGTCGACCTTCGACTTCACGAAGACGGGTTACTTCCTGGAGGAGGGGTACCGCGCGACCCGCGAGGCGCTGCGGGAGTGGCGGCGGGCCGGGGTGGCGGCGGATTGAGGGGGGCGAGGCGGAGGGCAGGACACCGGGCGACGACCTGCCGTGGAGGCGACGTCGTGGCGACAGCGCGCAACCGCCACCCGGAGATCGCGTGCATGGCCTTCGGCGATAGCTCGGCCCGTTCAGGGAAGCGATCAGAAAGAGCGCAGAGTGGCCCAGCCACTCCTTAATCGATTCATCCGCGAGCATCCGGCAAGCCGCCGCTCTGCCTCCGCGATCCCAATACCATAGAGACACCGATTTCTCCAGACTGTCCAGGGCGCCGCCGCAACTGCCCCGCTTGTGCGTATTGCGCTGATCGCCGGTATCGATATCGATAAGCAGGCGAGGACGTTGCACGCGACCACGTAGCACTGTTGCGTCGCGCCCGCCCAGGTCATAGGCGTTCGGGCCGATCGCATACCGATTCGGGTCGAAGCGGGAAACGGAAACCTGGTCCGGGCCGGCAAAACGGGAAACGGGAACCCGGCCCGGACCGGCGAAACGGGAAACGGAAACCTGGTCCGCGCCCCTGGGGAAACGGAAACCTGGTCCGCGCCCCTAGGTTCTGTCTGACAAGCACCATTCCTGCAGGCGTGCGGCTGGGCACGTCTTCGAGGAGGGTGCGAGATGAGTACGGGCAAGCGTCACGAGTTGACCGACTCCGCGTGGGCGGTGATCGAGCCCT